>ENA-OPSK01002294-OPSK01002294.1-human-gut-metagenome-genome-assembly--contig:-NODE-2294-length-11759-cov-2.839200_pt1 | contig 11759 bp, 8 predicted proteins | sample MGYA00241807_ERZ501905 | MGnify/ENA primary metagenome ERZ501905 (study PRJEB25962, sample SAMEA2042111) | human gut metagenome | biome: human gut; feature: human-associated habitat; material: faeces...
TCAGCTTACGCTGACCAGAATCACGCGCCAAGTCTCGCGGCTGCTCGACTTGAATATATAATAGGAAGAAACTCTTTTTTTCAAGCACATTAAATAATTCTTTTTTCACCTCTTGACATTACCACACTAAAGTAGTATATTGAAAAAGACTTATAGATAAATGAAACCAATGGCGGTTTTCCAAGAGGGGGAGACTGTCTTTTTTGTATTTGAGGATCATCATTTATCGCAGAATTATTAAAAATACATTTTTCGTTGTTTATAAGTCAAGTCCTATCAACATAGGACCCCCAACCATTTTTGTTGCTCTTGCAGTTACATTGACGCCGTTCATTTCCCCCAAAGATGATCCTGCGCCGATGAACTCCAATTAATATATACGCCCTGTTTATCAGGGTTTTCCCCAGATTTGTATACATTATTGACTGCGGAGCAGCGAGAAGTTAACCTCTCAATGACATACCAAAAAAAGACAAAGGACACAGCGAAAACTGTGTCCTTTGTTTTTGCATTAAACCATAACCTGATGCAATGCTTCTTCTTCAATTCCAACTTTTTTCATTTCTTCTCTTATTGCGTCTTCTTCCCCCGGCAACGCACACCAGGAAAGTCCGCACCCTGCGGATATAGACCGTGGAACCGGTATTAGTCTTCCCGGTATCTGATCTGCTTTACAGGCTTTTTCCATCGCCATAGCATCTGCCGTTGTATGAAATGTTACAACGAGCTTTAATTCTTTCTTTCTCATAATCCAAATCCTTCTCTTTATCCGATCCGCTCAGTTTATCTCCGCTCTTTTATTTTACTCAATTGTCACTTCAAATCCATCATCAGTCTGTACTGATGTTGCTTTCTTTCCATGATTCTGAGCATATTTTTCTACATTTGTCTTTTGATGTGGCTCTGTCACCAATACCTTTACTGCTCCATCCATATTTTTCATAGCTTCGGCAGTTAACATTAATGGCTCCGGACAAGATAAACCTCTCGCATCTACTGTTTTCATATGAATCCCTCTTTTCTATTTTAAGCTGTTTTACGACGATTTGTAAATGCAATTACAAAACAAGCAACAATACATATAATAACTGCGATTTTACCATTTGCTGTCACTGCACCTGCAACCACTTCTTTTGTTTCTGGATTCAAAGCTGTTCCGCTTGATGCGAGTCCAAGATTATGGCTCAATGCTGCTCCAACAAACATTCCTACAACTGTAACGGCTGAATCAGATGATCCCTGTCCTGCAAGAACAAGCTGACGCAGCGGGCATCCTCCTGCAAGAACTGCTGCGAAACCAACCGCATACATACCAAGGATATTCCACAAATGTTCTGAATGTGCAATTACACCAGGTGTATTAAAGCTAAGTGCAAAGTTTCCTGTTACCAGATTGTAAATGAGCATAACTACAAAGAATCCACCGATCACTGATACTAACTCAAAATTTCTCATTAAAATAATATCACGGACACTTCCTGCGAAGCACATTCTTGATTTCTGTGCAAATGCTCCAAATACAAGACCTCCTATTATTCCATTTCTGTCTTTCTGTGATTTTTTCTGCTCTTCTTGTTTTTCCTTTTCTATTTTAGGAATCATATTTTCTGGTTTATCACTCATAACTTTTTCCTCTAAAATTGTAAAAGTTCTATTACTTAATTTAATGTAAATATGGCGACAGTAACATCTTCATCTACATAAAGCTAACATACTATAATTTTCTATTAGTATTCTTTGTTACCTTTACCTGTCGCGTATTTTAAACTACCATTTCCTAATTTTATCTGCTCCTAACTTAATCAATTTACTATAATCTTCTTCATCTAACATTTCTTCTAGTTTTTCTCGAAGATTCACTTTTCTCGAATCAATATTTCTTGTATTAAATAAAGCAATAATGAACTGTTTAACAACTTCATCATTTAAATTTTGAATATCACTTTGTCCTAATTTATAAAGAATATAATAATAAAAAATGCTACTTTCATCTATATTTTCTTTATTTATCCTTATTTCAGCATTCTCAATGTTGTCCTCTACAAACCTTTTAAGACCTCTCTTATGAATGACATCTGTACTTAATAAGTCTTGTAATTGTTCTATTACAAACTCAACAACATCCTGATTTCCACCATGAATACCTTCTACTCCCTTGTCCAATATATTAAAGATCTCTAAGACAAAAAGATTATAATTAATATATTTACTTTTAGGACTCATTATGTAACATTGAAGATTCCCAATTGGGGGTACTGGAAACTTCGCATTTTCATCCATCTCCTTAAGCATATCCTGTACAACATCATTATAATCATGTACGCACAAACATTCATGTTCTCTATTTCCAGAACCATCAAGATTAATTTTTTGTAATATATAATTATTCTCACAAAATTTCGGTATATGTCTACACACTTTTATATCATATATTGCTACCCCAAAAATATCTACTAATACACTAATGCCACCCTGTTTATCTATATAAGCAAACATCATATGACTTCCATCATAACAAAACTTTTTAAATTTATCTAATAGTAACTTATCTGTAACCATTTTAACAACTTGATTATTGTTACCCTCAAGAATATATTCTATTATTTCTGAAAAATCATCATATTTGTCCTCTACTTTGTTTTTCAAACAATACCATTCATATGCTATTTTTGCTACTTGCCTATGCATTGCTTCACTAAAGAACACGTCATAATTAAGAGGAATATATGATTTTATCATTTGAGAATTCATATCTATTTGTTCAATATCTGCTTTACTCATCCCTTTCGACTTCGCTATCTGCTCAATTTTCTCGTATGGTCCAAATACAAATGCTTTATCTTTACTCCGAAGAATTTTTTTGTTTATAAAATCATAATCTTTAAATACTTTTTTATCATGGTAGCGTATTCCCTCAATATCATAATCCGCTTCATATGTAGGATAATGGTTGCTTTTTTTTGATTTTATATCTAAATGATTTAATAAAAACGCTAGTTTCTCTACTACCTCAGATTCAAATTTTTCTGTCATTCCGCTATTATGTTCAACATGGCATACACATTTATTTATTATTCTTGAAGCAGTTAACGCATCCGGTATAATGTCTGAGTCAGATAAATCTTCCGCTATCCCACAATAAATACATCTTCTCATATTCTTTTCTCCTTACATTAAATAAAAATTTTCATTCTTAAATTTTTACTCTTCCTTGTCTTCCACAACTCTTTTTTTATAATATCCTCTAGAAAGCAAAATATCTCTTACAGCATCATCAGCTTTTGGACTTACTTTATTATAACGGTATGCAAAAGAAAGCAATCTCAACTGCATTAAAAATTCCAGTGCAGCTTCTTTACTTTTTAAATAGCGCTGTGCTATGGGAAAAATATCTTTTTCTTTGCAAAAATACATTTCCTGAGAATTATTAGCTGCTAATAATTCTGCAATAATTTTCTCATATTCTTCTGAAGTGCCACCAATTTTACAAAGATTTTCCTTATCGATTGCAATAGTTGAATAATTCAAAAAAAGTGCCGGAGATATTACTTTTAAATCACTGTCTTTAACTGGCTCTTTACTTAAAAACATCCTTAATACGGTTGGTCTTCTATGTTCACTAATAGAAGATGAAGACAGCACTTCTGCAATTCTACAATCTTGTTTCCCAAAATTTAATTTAAAAAGGCGAAACATTAAAAAACAAAATTCACAAATAGAATCACTATACATAACACAATGGAGACTGTTAACTGTAGGAGAGATTACTGCATAACCGACATATTCCTTATAATTTATTTTTCCATTATCATCTACAGTATTTGTATTTATTGTTAATGTTGCTTTACAATAATTGTTTTCCGCTTCTAAACGTAGAATTCCTTTTAAAATACTTTCATCATTTTTATTTTCAGACGAATGTGTCGAATAGTAGTAGCAATAATAGTCTTGGATATAACCAGAAAATAACGTATGTTTTGGATCCGTTATTAAGTTAGTATCAGTAAATGGAAATAAAAAATTGGTGTTCTTTTCAGATTCAGTCTTATCAATGTCATTATTTGTGGCAGCCTGTTGCTCTTTATATTCGTTCATAATTGCTTTAATATTTAAATAGTCTTTATGAAGAGAAGTATCTCGTGAAACATACTCGTTTGCATCAAAATTAGGCGAACACAAATTTTCAAGTGTAATTCCAAAAAAATCACAACAGCTTAATAAAAATGCAGCAGATATATGAGACGGATCTTTCAAAATTTTACTTAAATACGGTCTTGTAACACATGTTTTCTCCTCTGATAACAATTTACAAAATTTTACCTGTGATAAATTTCTAGCTTTGAGCAGTTCCTGCAAATTATTACATATTATTTGGTTCAGTGTGGTGTTAATCCTTTTATATTTTTCATTTTTTTCATTAGAAATACTCATATCCCATAACCTCAATTCTGCAATTATATATTTTAATTATACAACTATATATAATCTTTTTCAATATAATATAGTAATTTTTGACATGTTTTTTAGCTGTGCTTTAGATATTTTGACGAAAATGCACACTAACACAAGGAACATCCCAAGAACAAATTGTGTACTTTAAACACATCAGGTAAGATATCATCATAAAACAAAGGAAAATATTTTCTTATCGAAAAGAAGGGAGAGACTATATGATGAAATCTAATAGAGATAACTTTATTTTTTATTTAACCCAGATTGTTCCCGTTATCGTGGCATTAGTAATATCTATCATTATTTATCGGTACTGGAGTGACAATAATAAAGCCTGCCTTGCATTGACATGGGCTGCTATTATCTTTCTATTTTTATGTTTTTATAATATTATTTTTAAAAACAAGCGCAATGGAATGATTATTCCCATTCTATCTGGGCTGTCCATACTATTATTTGCCAATAAATTTTATGACTATGACACCTTAAAGACTTTACTTCCTATTTTAAAAAATATAGATTCTTCACTTTTTGCAATTATGCTTCTTGGTGGACTACTTTTTCTTCTTCTTTTTGCAAAATTTGTTGTATATCTTTGCAGTGATTCAGAAAATAGTGATTCTATCAGTGAACCTTCTAAACACACACCTGTATTAGAAGGGCAAAAAAATAACAATAAAATAACTCCGCTCTCAAAAAAAGAGCACAGCCTAGTAAAAAAACAAACCACAAATACAAACTCGAATCAAATATTGAAATGATTCGGCTAATCGTAACAAGGATGAAGGCATTTTCTCGTTCCTTAAAAGAAGAATCCGCAGAAACCGGCATTCCTCTATATGTTTTAAGTGCAATTTTAGATATCATTATTTGTTATTTAGCATATAGTAAGTTTAGTGATTTTACAGCAGATCAGTTTTATGATTGGGTCAATAAAGGAGAATATCTTCTAATACCATTAATGCTTCTTCTTATAGGTGTAGCATTTGTACTTTTCCTAAGGCTGACTCATGCAACTTTATTATTAATTGCGGAAATGAAAGCCACTGATGTAAAAAAATTTCTAGAAAAAATCAACAACAAAACATTAATCAAAGACAAAACAATAGACATAATAAAGATGCTTATTGATATCGTTCTCGATTCTGTTATTTCAATATTAAAATTCGTCACATTCATTCCAAATTTTTCCACTATGATTTATGACTTTGTTTTTGGAGATGAATCTACGGATACAGAAGACGAATAATATTTTTTAAACAAAATTTACGGAGGTGTAAGCATGGACAAAAAATCTAATAGTATATCCCCAAAGACACGCGATGCCAACGGAATCACTATCGTTAAGGTTGCCGCATTTGCTTTCGCTATTGTTTCATGGAATGCAACTGCAGATGGATTAAGTACATATATCTTTACCGAATCCCAATGGATGGCGACTCTCATTTCTTTTGGAATTCAATCCATCTTATTTGTACTTAACCTCAGACTGCCATTTTATTATCATAAAATTGGAGAAAACTGCCCTAATCGAGAAAAAAGGAAATACCATTGGGGTAATAAAAAAGGGCACGAAAAGAAGACATATAAAAGTACGAGCTTTCAAAGAGCTATCATTCTCTTTTACGTAATGCTTCTTTCCAGTTCTTCGTTTTTTTCTTTTGTATATATATGTGATTACGTCGTTTATAAACATCAATCTGGTTATGTCGATGATAATGCTATTTTAACTTCCTCTTATAAAGAGATTTTGAATAACACAGCCGACTATATCGAAGAAGATACTAAAGCTATGCAGATTTTATCTAATAAACTTTTAAGCCAATTACAATACAAATATTCTCAAAACACAACCCAAGACCAGAAACTTTCAAAAAGTGAATTGGAGAATAATGTTCAAATAGCCAGCATAAACTATAATGAGGCAAAACTAACTTATGAAGATATTAAAGATAAAGCAGAAAAATTAAAGAAGAAACTAGATTCTTATGATGCTGCCTTCAACTCTACTACATGGCATAACCAGCAAAACAAATGGGACAGTAAATATAAAACAGTAGAAAAAGACTTGAAAAATACTAATAAGCAAAAAAAATTAGACCAAACTAAATATCAAAATGCAAAATATGCATTAGCCACTGCAAAATCTGCATTAGCGGATTACAATAATTCTCAGGAAACAATCATAGCAAACTTTCTCGTAGAAATGTTAAAACCAACTCCTGATTCAAAGATATTACAAGACTATATATCAAAACTTAATAATAAAATTCTTGATATGAGTAAAAAGGACAATATTATTAAAGAATACAGCGAAATAGTTGAAATGACACAGGAATTAACCATTACTGTAAACAATTACATATCTTTAGTAGAAATGCAATCCAGCTCTACTAAAAATTCCACTACAAGTATAAAAACACTGCGAAAGAAAATTTCAACTAATATCGCTATTCCTAGCCCAACTGAAAAATCATTTTCCAAAGATTATTCTGTCTGGCAAAATGAATGGCATTCAAGGTTAAATAACTTAGAAAATTTGATTCAACAGCTACCTCAATTATCCAAAGGCGACAAAAAACTGTTAGATACTACCGTAATCAATATTGATTTATTGGAAAACTATAATATTAATGAAAACATCGAAACTATCAATCAATTACGTAGAAATAAAATTTCTGATATCAATGTTGTTGAAAAAGCCACTTCCTTACTATTTGGTAAATATTGGTTTACAGCTTGGTTTTCATTAATACTTGCTGTTTTCTTCGATATCAGTTCTTTACTTGCTGGACTTTTTATTTATGGAATTCATGAAAAGCACGATAAGCCACGCGTTTCCTAAATAAAAGGTACATGGTAAACAATTAAAATCATTTCAGTATTTAGAATTCTGGAACAGAGATGTCGGAATGTGAAGGAAATACTGATTATGGCTTCATAAATAATCTATTCCCCTAATCTAAAACAATACTAGCTATATGCAATCTAAAAAGAGCACTGATTTCTCAGCAATATCATTTAGTTAAGACATTGCTGAGAAATCAGTGCCTTTTTATTTAAGGTACTTATGATTTACCATGTATGTCCTATATAAATTTATCCAGAGAATCCCTCTCTGGATAAATACATCTTCCTGAGTTAAAATTAATCTCCCTGGAAAATGTCTCTTGTATACACTAATGGGATACCGAAGGATTCTGATTGTTCATCATCTTGCATATATCTGGTATTGATTCTGACCATGGTAACAGATCATCTATAAAGCTATAATCCGTATCTTCTTCATGTTCCATCATTTCTGTCAGCAAGAATTCCAAATACCGGAAAGGATTTAATCCGTTTGCCTTCGCTGTTTCTACTATACTGTAAACTAAGGCACTGGCCTTTGCTCCGTTTATTGTATCTATCAGTCTCCATGTGTGTTTATGCATACAGAAATTCCGTAACGCAGATTCGGTCGCATTATTATCCAGTGGGACATTTCCATGGTTTAAAAATTCGCGGAACTGTTTTTCGTGATTCAGGTAGTAGTTTACTCCTTTCATCGTCTTTCCTCCTTCTGGAACCATTTTTTTATCCCGTACTTTTTTCAGCCACGAAAACAAAGCTTCTACTAATGGTCTTACCAGAAGCTGGCGTTTTCTGTATCTTTCTTCCGCGGAGAGTTCTGCAAGCTGATTATCCATATGATAGATCCCGGCTATCCGTTCCAGTGCTTCATGGGCAACCGTTCCTTTTGCTTTTTCTCTCTGCTCCTTTGGGATTGCCTTTAATGCCTCGGCAAAATACCGGCGGGCATGGGCATGACAGAACGCAAATGTGATATCCGGGTTCTCTCTGTCCATTTTTTCATATACCGCATAGGCATCGCATTCACAGACTCCATGAAATCCTTCCAGAAACTTTTGGGGATGTTCTGCTTTCCGGGTCTTTTGATATTCATAAAGAATGATCACTCGGTCCGTATGATACTTCCCTGAACGGTATACCCACATAAAACTCTTGCTGTTTGCCGGTCGTCCATCTTTTGTGACTTCAACTGGCGTTTCATCCTGCTGTATCACGTCATATGTAATATGTAAGCAGCAGCTCATGTAAACGGAAATAGACAGGGCTTAGATATCTCCCGCTGCAACGGATCACCCAGTTAGCCATCACCTGTTTAGAGATATTCACATCATTTCTTCTGAGATCTGTGGCGATTCTGTCAAGGGGCATCCCATTTACATATTTCGCGTTCATTATACTAGCAACGAGGGAAGGGGTAGCGATACTGTTCCTTAAAAGACTCTTTGGCCAGAAAGCCTTTACGATCTTATCCGTTGTTTTTCCAGCGTAGACACAGATATGATGTTCTTCTACTGTATATTTGGCCGGCTCTACTTTTACCCGCATATACGTCTCGTCTGGAAGCTGTTTCCACCCGTTTTCTCCAAAGATATCTGTAAGTTCTTCCTCAGATAATGTATGGGAGATGGTCTCTACCGGCAAGGAGGAAAGGTCTTCTTTTCTCTTTCCCTTTTTCTTTTTACGTTTCACTACAGCCGGGATAACGTCTTCGTCTACTGGTTCCACGACATAGATATTTTCGAGCAGGGCTTCTGCCTCATTAAAGTTAAAGCATAGCTGCCCATCTATCACATCCAGTTTTTCAGACTTCCGGCCATACCGGTGATTCTGGGCGACAGCAAGCTGCTCTGCCAGACGGTCCAGTTTCCCGTTCATTTCTATCATCTGCTCCTGCAGGTTCAGAAACAGTGTGATGAGAACTTCTTTACTACATTGATCCAATTCGTCCCTGCTAAATATCTCTGCTATGTGTTCCTTCCTTTCTAAGGAGTATTATACCTTAAAAAAGAAGAAAAAGCGAATCGCCTAAATAGGAACATTCGTCATTTTCACTATAGAAAAAAGCTAGAGATCCTTTAAAAAACCAGCCATTTTTTTAGTTTTTTAAAGAGTTATCCACAGATCTCTGAGTACAGCTTTCCATAGCAGGGAATAGATAGGTTCCTCTGTGGACAGCTGTTTTTATCCACAAAAAAGAAAGATTTATTTTCGTAAGCAGGTAATCATCCGTACCTTGACTAAAAAGAGGCGTCCTTCTGGGCGGCTCTTTTTAGTCAAGGTACGGATGATTACCTATTTACAAACTATTTTGGAAGATGAGATAGTGAATAATTTGCAAGAGAAATTCCCTTTTGATAATTAATTTCAATACTCTTTTTTAATGATAATTGCCAATATTGTTTTGCTTCTGAATAATCTTGATTATGGGCGGCTATAGATCCATAGTCGAAATATACATTAACTTTTGCTATAGCGAAATCCATATCGTTTGCGATTTGTAAAGATTTTTCTAAATAAGGAAGAGATTTAGAAAAATCGTGTAAACAGATATAACAATTACCTAAATGTTCTAAACCTATGCATTCATTTCGTTTATCTCCAAGTTCAATAGCATAATCTAAAGCCGATTGAAAATAGTCTAAAGCAAGTTCAAAATCTCCTAATAATTTGTAGGTTAAGCCTATATTACCATATATTCGTAGTAACTGGTGCTTGTCGTGATTAACCAAAGAAAGAGCTTGTTGATAATAATTCAGAGCTTTGTTTAAATCATGGAGATTTCTATAAGCATTACCAATATTATTTAAAATATTAGCTTTTTGGTCGTTGACTGAGTACATATCTAATTTATTTAGATAATTTAATGATTCTGAAAAGGTTTCTATGCAAAGTTCCAATTGTCCTTGATCCTTTTGAATGATACCTACAATATTTTTATAAGAGGAAAGAAGATACCATTTTTGCAAGTCTATCAATACATCAGAAGAATTTACAATAGAAATATATTCGGTTAATAACTGTAAAGCTACAGTATCATTTCCAGTATAATGATATGCTTGGGCAGAAAAAATGAGCATTTCATATATTCTGAAATTCTGATTTGAATTTTTATATAAATCCAAGTATTTTTGAACAAAACTAATTACTTCTGTGTAATTACCGAGCACATACAATTTAGAGGCTGTGTTGGCGACAAGATCAAAATACTCTTCATTGGTGGTATCGCAATTGTATGATATTACTTTTATTGCATGTTTAGTTATTTGATTAACCAAATCTCTTTCAAGTGCATTTGTAATTTTTTGTGGAATTACTTCTGAAAGAAGATGCAATGTTTTTTCAAAATATGTTTGATATGTATGATTCTCTTGCATTTCAAGACGTAAAAATTCTTGAGTAATCCCATGTGTATTTGCTAAATTATCGTTCATAGTAAATAACGAATAGCTTGTTATAGATGCAACGATTTGGTTGAAATCATACGATGAATATTGATTTTTAAATATATCATATATAGGAATATCATGAGAATCTAAAAAGGAGATTGTATTTAATACATCTTTAGCAGTTGGAGTATATTGTAGTACTTTCTCAAATGATATTTTCCAAGCAGTATATGCTGTTTTCTTGTAGCTTGTTATTGAACTATTTAATATTTTCTGTTTGTTAGTATTATAAATTGTGAGATAATCTTCAAATGAAATATGCATTTTATTTACATATGCTCTGGCGTATTCTAATGCCAGAGGATAATTTTCTAATGTAGTAGAAAAATTTTCAACAATTTGGTGATCAGTTTCCATTTGATGTCTACTACTTGAATTGTTCAGTAAGAAAGATTTACTTTCATCAAGAGTAAAAGTCGTTACTGGTATTACGGGAAATTCGTCTCTATCTATATTTGAATTTTGTGTGGTTACTATAATATCGGAGTTAGTGAAAAAACAGTTTGTGGTTAAAAAATCAATAGGAATGTCATCAGCACCATCATAGATAACTAAAGAGGAATCGCATCTATTTATGAATGCAGATAAAATTGAAAAAATACTATCAAAGTCAGTACTTTTTTCTGGTATTAATTTATAATACAGAGCTGCATTATTAAACTCCTCAACAAGTTCGTATTCCGAATTTGCGGAAAACCATAAAATCAATTCATACTTACTTTTAGCCTGGAAGACTGTTTCACGTGCAATTTGAGATTTTCCAATTCCACCAGGTCCAGTAAGGAAAACTAATTTATTTTCAGCTAATTGTAAAAATACATTATTTAATATATCGTTACGTCCGGAAAATAGCTTGTTTTGTCTGTGAATATTATAAAAAGGTAAAGGAATTACTTCTCTTGATTGGTTTGAACGGAGGGCCTCTTTTAATTCTTTGATTTCTTGCTGGGTTTGTTTAATTCCTTGAGTATTATCTTTGATTTCCGACAAAATCGAGGATGCTGAGTT
>ENA-OPSK01002298-OPSK01002298.1-human-gut-metagenome-genome-assembly--contig:-NODE-2298-length-11741-cov-1.862742_pt1 | contig 11741 bp, 10 predicted proteins | sample MGYA00241807_ERZ501905 | MGnify/ENA primary metagenome ERZ501905 (study PRJEB25962, sample SAMEA2042111) | human gut metagenome | biome: human gut; feature: human-associated habitat; material: faeces...
TGGTGAGCAGCAGAGAGTTGCAATCGCAAGGGCGCTTGCAGTATCTCCGGAAGCCATTTTATGTGATGAGCCTACGGGAGCGTTGGATAAAAAGACGGGAACGCAGATTATGGAACTGTTGCACAGCGTCGTAAAAGAAAATGGAATTATGCTGCTGTTGGTTACGCACGATCCTGATATTGCAGATACCTGTGATACGATTTTTGAAATGGATGGAGGGAGGATAACTTGTGCTAAAAATGATACTTAAAGACCTTCGTCTGTCTCCACTTAGAAGTATTCTGACAAGTGTTTCAATGCTTGTAGGCATTATCGCAATGCTTGGATCGGTATTAGTTGGTACGCTTGGACGGGAGTATTTGATTTTCGTAAACGCACAGGTATATGGCTGGTCACCTACTTACTCATTCGTGATAACGGAATCCGATTTTCACGATAGAAATAAAATGGAACAATTATTCCAGAGATTTGAAGCCATTGATGATGTAGCCGCTGTTACTTTTTCTATGGGAGAAGATATTCGATTTGCACCAATGAAAGATTTAACGCCAATACCGCCGAATGATGTTTACCAAAACCTGATGGCTTTTGATTTAGTTTGCACCACGGAGGCATATAGTCAAGTCTATAATCTTCCAATGACATCCGGTAGATGGTTAGAGCCTTCGAGTGAGGGCGGCTCGCTTGAAGTGGTCATAAACAAAGAAGCTAAAAACTATTTTAATGATTCGCCCTATGCTGCAGGAAATGTAAAAAGCACACTTTCGTTAACCCCATTCAATATTGTCGGAGTAGTAAACGATGGCAGGGATTTTCCGACTATCTATGCGGATTCTGCGGCGATCCTCAATTTCGCACCAGCAATGTGGCAAGTACAAAATGCAAATGTGTATTGGCATCCCACAACAGGACTGACAATCGAACAGATACATTCTGCCCTTGGCGACATTTTGACTGATACCATTGGCGGTTACTGGGAAAGTGCTGGGCGGAGTGATATTGGAGATACCTATGATTCGGTATTGTCCATACTGCAATTAGGGCTTTTGGTTACTTCGCTTTTGTTGCTGTTTGTTTCCGTATTAGGGCAGATCAATATCGGACTATCTTCATTGGAACAGCGCACACATGAGTTGCTGATCCGCAGAGCGATAGGTGCTTCACGAACAAATATTGTGGCATTGGTTTTAGGCTCACAGTTGATTTTATCAATATTCGTTTGCCTTGCAGCTATTTTGATTTCGCTGATTTTGGTGCATTGTATTGGAGCGTTGCTCCCTGTGGATTCCCCGGTGGGAACACCGAGTTATCCAATCAGCGTTGCTGTTGTTGCAGTTGCTGTGTCTGTGCTTACAGCATTATTGGGCGGATTATTACCAGCATTGAAAGCAGCAAAATTAGAGCCTGCATTGGCTCTTAGATAATAAAACTCAATTCAAGGAGGAAACAAAATGAAAACAGGAATATATACAGCTTTATATATAAGAACTGATCATTCACATTTAAATAAAATATACCGTGATTGTGTGTTATGATTTCTTTGCTGGTGATTATGCTGGCAGGCTGCTCCACTTCTTCGGACTCCGACACAAACACAAGAGGTTTCACGGACTTTGCTACCATTGAAGAAGAATACCTAACGACCATTGAGAGTTTGAATTGGCCGGAGGGCTTTACGCCGCCTGATGCTTTGGAAGGCGAAGATACGGGAGCGTCTTTTCAGATAGGATATGGCGATACAAGAGCATCTAACCTTTGGGAATATTCTTGGATGCAGGAATGGCTTGATACTTACAATACGAATTCGGAAAGGGCGGCAAAAGCCTTAGCTGAACTCGAAAAAGCCTTTGATATGCCTTATATGGGAACAGATCGCTGTGATGACGCCACACGCAAATATCTTCGTGATAATATTGATAAAGCTAAGTTGGGAGATCCGTCTGGATTTACAGAGTGTATTCAGGCAAATTATGCCGATTAAAAATGGCACATAGGAGTTTTGGTGTTGGGAGGTGAGCACATATATGCAGAGAAAACGCCGTAAGAAAAAACGATTTGGAGTATTTTTGTTTTTGCTTGTAGTTTGTATCGGCATAGGTATAATGTTTGTGCCGTGGGCAATGCAGCCGGAAAATTTCAGAGAGGTAAAGAATAAAATAAATGGTTTTCTCTACAAAGAAGATTTTCCTGACTCTTATAATGCAAAATCGCTGATTTTGGTGGATTGTTCTGATGATGAAATATTTGTTTCAAAAAACGAGAACGAGCCACAAATTCCTGCAAGTTTAGCCAAGCTGTTTGTTATTGAGTATGCGTCAACTTTAGCAGACCTTGATAGTATCGTTGTTGCAGACTATGGTGCTATTTCACTCACGAAACCTGGCTCGTCTGTTGCTCAAATCAAGGAAAAAGAATACTTTTTACACAATCTATTTGCGGCAATGTTAGTACCGTCAGGGAATGACGCAGCTTATGTGGTTGCTGATTATTGTGGAGGATTACTTTCGCCGCAAGCAGAAAGCTGTCAAGAGCGTGTGAGGATTTTCATGGAGAACTTAAACCTGCATTTGCAACAGCAGGGGTACTTAGACACAGTTTTATATGATCCGAGTGGTTTTGATATGGAGGCACTTACCACCACTTTAGATTTGAAAGAAGTAGTATATCGGTTGTTGGAATACTCGTGGTTTAGAGAAATTGTATCTCAAAACACTTATACGGCAACACTGCCTGATGGCAGTACACAAATATGGCAGAATACAAACGCCTTCCTTGATCCGACATCCGAATATTACAACGAAAATGTATGCGGAATTAAGACTGGCTCTCTGTCTGACGACTATAACTTGATTGTGCTTTATCAGCAGCACAGGCGATTGCTACTTGTGATGAGCAGAAATTATCAAGAGGGGATCAGGTGCAGTTCCAGAGGTTTGACACGATCAAAAAGAAACACTGGAGCCCTACGACAGTAGCGGCAATTGTCCGGGATGAGATTTATATTGGAACCAGAATCTGGGGCAAAACACGTTGCAGTATGCATACCGGTCATAAAGCAGTTCTGAATGATGAAACAGAATGGGTTCGCCTGGAAAATCATCATACAGGAATTATAGACAGAGAATTGTTTAAAAAAGCAAATGAAATGTATCCGAAAAAACGGAGAATGGTTGCAGAATCACGCACCAATTTTACTCTGGAAAGACGTAAAAAACAGCCGGCATTGTTGCTATGTGCTAACTGCGGGCATTCTCTGCTAAAAGAAACAGAGCATTTGCTGAAATGTTCAGATGCCCGAACCAATGGAGATCCTGTGTGTCGAAGTCTGGTGATCCGGCGGGAACCGTTGGAGGAGAATATCCTTGGGCTTGTTCATCAGTATGCAGCGTCAATATTGGAAAAAGAAAAGAAAGTATCTTCCAACAGGCAATGCGACGACAAAGAGATCAATACCGCAGAATTGCAAAAACAGAGCCGACAGTTGACCTCGGAAAAGATGAAACTCTATGATGATTACAAAGATGGTCGTATAGATCGTGATTCGTATAAGCAGAGAGCTGAAAAGATAAGTGTACAGCTGGATGAAATAAAACGAAAGATAGAAGATGCGAAGAATAGTAAAAAGCTTCTTGAACAAAATGAACTTTCTGATAAAATAAAACTAAAAGATTTCTTGGGAATTCAGAAGTTCGATACAGAGAAGCTGCGTGAGATTATCAAGGTGATCCGTGTTCATAGTCAGGATGAAATTGAAATCGAATGGAATTTTGACGATATTTTTTCAGAACAGAGATAACTTGAGCAGGACAAGAATGACTTATCAAAAGATAATAAAGGTGCTGGGACTACCTGATGGAAACGTCAGATAGTCTTCGGCAGAAAAAAATAAAATTTTTTTGTCCTATACTTGACACATCCACATATGCTGAGACATACGTTTTGCACCAGATGTGCAGAAGCTGGCCTAGATATCAAAGTTTTACAAATGATTATGGGACATAGTGACATAAGCATTACAATGAACATATACAATCACGTAGATGCTGCAAGAGTACAGAATGAAATAAAAAAGCTTGAAAATATAATGTAATAATCAGAGCCATTCCCTTTATCGGGCGTGGCTCTTTTATGACAATTTTTGTGACAAACAAAAGAAAATAGACGCAACCAGACGAAACATTGTTTGGCGTAGAAACACCGGAAATCCTTGAAAATAAAGGATTTTTGCTATATGATGAAACAAGTTGAACTCTATCATTGCGTAATAAAAAAAAATCCTGTATAATACCAAACTGTAATATTGTATCATTCAGCGGACAGAGAAATACGCTGTGAATCATTAAAAGAAGTCAGGAGGACATAAGTACATGCGAGTCGATGCGGACGATTTTGCCCGACCTTGCAGCTGCGGGAGGGAGCACCACATAGACGTTAGAGAAATTGTAATTGAATCAGGAGCTATCGGGAAACTGGAAAAGGAAATGTCAGACGGTGATCTGAAAGAATGTATTTCCCCGCTTCTGATCTGTGACACGAACAGTTACAAAGCTACAGAGGAACTGATGGAGGATATCTACGACCGGTGTCAGGTACTGATCCTGGATGCTGAAGGTCTTGAGGCAGATGAGCTGGATTTGGCAATTTTGGAAAATGTAGGTAATTTAGTCTGTCCTGCGGAATTTGACACAGGGGCAGTAAAGAACGTTATGATTTTAAGTGTGCCGGAAGGTCACGATAAACCGCTGAAATACCCGTTGATGTTTTCTGTGTGTGACGTGGTTTTGATTAACAAAATAGACGTACTTCCATATTTTGATTTTGACATGGAAGCATGTAAAAGAAATATTCTGATGCGTAATCCAAAGGCAAAAATCATTCCCATCAGTGCAAAGACAGGGGAAGGAATGCAACAGTGGACAGAGTGGCTTTTGGGCGAAGTCAGACATTGGAAAGAATAGAAAAAGAGAAAAGGAGAAAAGGAGAGTCGCTTATGGCAGAAAAAAGAGAATTAATTTTAAAGCTGGGACAGAAAATTACAGACCGTATCGGACACAAGGTTACGGTGGATGATCCGGAATACTGGGGGCTTGCCTGTATTGTAACAGATGAAATGGCAGAGGTAGCGCTGAAGATGAAAGTGCGTAAGCCTATGACATTTCCACAGCTTTTAAAAGCAACAGGAAAAGAAGAAAAAGAGCTGGAAAAGCTTTTGGAAGAAATGAGTATTGTAGGTCTGCTGGAATATAACTGGGAAAATCCGCAGAAAGAAAAACAGTACATATTACCGATGTTTGTGCCGGGCAGTGCGGAATTTACCAATATGAACCGCAAACAGCTGGAGGAACATCCGGAGCTTGGCAGATTTTTTGAGAGAATGTCAAGACTGCCCTTAGAGAAGGTAACGCCAATGGTGCCGCCGGGAGGAGCCGGTATCGGTATGCACGTTATTCCGGTAGAAAAAGCCATTGAAATGGAAAATCAGTCCATTGACATTGAGCATATTTCTCACTGGCTGAAAAAATATGAAGGAAAATATGCGGCAAGTCCGTGTTCTTGCAGATTGTCAAGACAGACCTATGAGGAAGGCTGTGCAGATGACCCGGAGGACTGGTGTATTGCAGTGGGGGATATGGCAGATTACGTAGTAGAAACACAAAAGGGCGGACGCTATATCACTTATGAGGAAGTGCTGGATATTTTGAAAAAGGCTGAGGATAATGGCTTTGTACATCAGATTACCAATATTGACGGAAAAAATAAAATTTTTGCCATCTGCAACTGTAATGTCAATGTATGCTATGCACTACGTACTTCCCAGCTGTTTAATACGCCGAATATGTCAAGGTCTGCTTATGTTGCTCACGTAAAGACAGAAAATTGTGTTGCCTGCGGCAGATGCGTGGAATATTGTCCGGCAGGAGCGGTCAAGCTGGGACAGAAGCTCTGTACAAAAGATGGACCAATCGAATACCCGAAGCATGAGCTTCCGGATGCCGTGAAGTGGGGACCGGAAAAATGGGATGAAGATTATCGGGATAACAATCGGATTAACTGCTATGACACCGGTACAGCGCCATGTAAAACAGCCTGTCCTGCGCATATTGCAGTACAGGGCTATTTGAAAAAAGCCGCACAGGGCAAATACAGAGAAGCGCTGGCTTTGATTAAAAAAGAAAATCCGTTTCCGGCAGTATGCGGACATATCTGTAACCGCAGATGTGAAGATGCCTGCACAAGAGGAACCATTGATCAGGCGGTTGCCATTGACGAAGTAAAGAAATTCATTGCAAAGCAGGATTTGACAGCAGAAAACCGTTATATTCCGCCGAGTATATCGAATTAATTGGATTTATGAAAGAGGTGGTACTATGTACGACACCATAGTTATAGGCGGTGGTCCGGCAGGACTTAGTTGTGCCTTTTATCTTGCAGAAAAAGGTTATAAGCCTACTGTTTTTGAAAAGAATGAAAAGCCGGGCGGTATGCTGGTTTACGGAATACCTTCTTTTAAACTGGAAAAAGACGTGGTAGAGGCAGAAATTGATGTGATGCGCCAGATGGGTGTGGAAATTAAATGCGGTATTGAAGTAGGAAAAGATATTACCTTAGAGGAACTGCGTAAACAGGGCTATAAAGCCTTTTATCTTGCAATCGGATGTCAGGGAGGAAGAAAAGCCAATATCCAAGGAGAAGATGCAGAAGGTGTTATGACTGCCGTAGATTTCCTTCGTACAGTAGGTGACAATCAGAATTATCCGGTAGAAGGACGTACCGTAGTCGTAGGAGGCGGAAACGTAGCCATTGACGTGGCGAGAACTGCAAGCCGCTGCGGAGCATCTGAGGTTTCCATGTTCTGTCTGGAAAGCAGAGAGATTATGCCTGCATCAGAAGAGGAAATCACAGAGGCACAGGAAGAAGGCATCACTCTGAACTGTGGCTGGGGACCGAAGGAAATCCTTACAGAAAACGGAAAAGTCAAAGGAATTGTATTTAAGAAATGTCTTTCTGTCTTTGATGAAAACAAACGCTTTGCACCGAAATTTGATGAAGCCGTAACCATGACCGTTCCTTGTGAAAGAGTCTTTTTAAGTATCGGACAGAGCATTGTCTGGGGTAATTTATTAGAAGGCTCAAAGGTTGAATTAGGAAGAGGAAACGGTGCGGTGGCAGATAAAGTAACGTATCAGACAGCAGAACCGGATATCTTTGTAGGCGGTGACGTTTACACAGGACCGAAATTTGCCATTGATGCCATTGCAGCAGGAAAAGAGGGTGCAATTTCCATTCATCGTTTTGTGCAGCCGCACAGCAGTTTGACAATCGGAAGAAACAGACGTCAGTTTATTGAGCTTGACAAGAGCAATATTCAAATAGAGGAATACGATAATTCTTCCCGCCAGATACCGGGTGTGAGAAAAGACATTGATGCTCATAAATCCTTTAGAGATGCAAAAGAAGCCTTTACAGAAGAACAGGTGAAAAAAGAAACAGCACGCTGTCTGGGATGCGGAGCTTCCGTTGTAGATGAAAACAAATGTATCGGCTGCGGTGTTTGTACTACAAAATGTGAGTTTGATGCCATTCATCTGTATCGAGAGCATCCGGAATGCAGTACCATGCACAAATCAGAGGATAAGATGAAGGTCATTCTTCCTTACGCATTTAAGAGGGAAATGAAAATCCGTTTTGGAAAAAAGGAGAAATAGAGGATGCACGAGCTGGGAATTGTCTTTCATATTATTGACAGCTTAAAAGAAGTGGGGGAAGAAAACCATTTAAAGCAGATTGCGGGGGTGACTTTGGAAGTCGGGGAAGTTTCCGGAGTTTTGGAAGATTATCTGCAAAGCTGTTGGCGGTGGGCGTCAGACAGAACAGAGCTTCTAAAGGGAGCATCACTTACTGTGGAACAAATTCCGGCAGTGACCTTTTGCGAGGATTGTAAACAGACTTATTCTACAACAGAATTTGGAAAAATCTGTCCCTATTGCAAAAGTGAACATACATATCTTGCAGCCGGAAATGAGTTTAATATTAAAGAGATAACTGCCTGCTGAAAAATGCAGGCAGAAAGAGAAAGGAAGGGATTTTATGTTATTTCAGATTTACGGAGATAACACCATGTGGCAGCTGTTAGGCTGGATTTTGGTATTTGCGGGGCTTATTCTCATGAATGAGCTGGCAAGAAGAAGCAAAACAGGAGGAATTTTCTGTTTCTTAATTTTACCTGCGGTCTTGACCGTATATTTTGTGGCAATTTATGTAGGAGCAGCCATGGGCGCAGATTGGGCGCTTCATAATCAGACTTATCTGCACATGACAAGCTGGTTCCATTATGCGAAGCTCTATGCGGCAACAGCGGGATGTATCGGCTTTATGATGATTAAATACAAATGGGGAATTGGAAAAAAAGAATGGTTTAAGCTGTTTCCTTTTCTCATTGTGGCAATTAACATTTTAATTGCAGTAGTCAGTGATTTTGAGTCCGGTATCAGAGGTATGATGGCAATGGCAGAATACGGAGACCGCTGGTGGCTGTCATCTGAAAACGTATGGCTGTACGGAGGCTGGTGGAACTGGGTAAACGGTATTTCCGGCTTAATCAATATTTTCTGTATGACAGGCTGGCTGGGGATTTATGTTTCCAAGGATAAAAAAGATATGCTGTGGCCGGATATGACATGGTGTTTTATTCTGGCTTATGATTTATGGAACTTTGAATATACTTATAACAATCTGCCTACACACGCATGGTACTGCGGACTGGCGCTTCTTTTAGCTCCGACAGTTGCCAATGCCCTTTGGAATAAAGGCGGCTGGATACAGAACAGAGCAAATACTTTGGCTTTATGGTGTATGTTTGCACAGGTATTTCCGCTGTTTCAGGATGCCAGCAGATTTACCACTATACCGGTATTGTATGCAGACGGATTTATGGATGCTGCCACAAGACCAACCGTAGCAAATCCCACTATGCAGGGGGTGGTAGCGGTTATTGCGCTGATTGCCAATATTGCATGTATGGCAATGATTATCAAACGTGCAAAACAGCAGAAGAAAAATCCATATACACATGAGATTTTCACAGACCAGAAAGACTTTAAGCTGGCTATGGAAAGAGCAGAGAGATAAAAAAGAAAAACTGTTGTATGAGCAGTTATTGATAGTTCAATAGCTGTTCTATACAGCAGTTTTTTTCTAATCAAAATAAATCTGCGTATCCCCGTCAATACATTGCTTCAGAGAATGCTCAATCCAATCCACCGCTCCCTGTGTATCTCGGTTTTTTATATAAGTCCACATGGTATAATTGCGGTTATAGAGCATTTCCACACCATACAGTTCACAGAAGCGCTCCCACATGGTAAAGATAGGGGCATGAAAAGACTGAAAAATCAGAGGTATCAAAGTATTTTTGGAGGACAGGGCAAATTCATGCTGAAAGGCAAAAGCAGCTTCAATGGCTTCCTGAACGCTTGCAGTATTTTGAATGGCTTCTACTTTTTCAAAAAGTACCTGAATTTCCTCATCGGTAATCATGGGAATACTCAGTCTGGCGATTAGCGTGTCAAGAGCAATACGCACTTCTAAAATCGAACGGATTTCCTCTCTGCGAATACGGCCTCCATTATATTTCATAATGGCAACTAAGGTTTCTACCGTACCTTTCCTGCGATAGTCGGCAACAAAAGTTCCGCTTCGGGGTTTTACAATTAAAAAACCCTTTTTTTCCAGCTCCGCAATTCCGCTGTTTACCACGGCACGGCTGACCTGCATCATCTGAGCAAGCTGGCGTTCGGGAGGAAGCTTTTCGCCGATTTTTAATTTTCCTGACAAAATCATATTTTCTAACTGGTCTACAAAAAGTTCCCGAAGAGATGGCGAACTTATTTTTTCAAATTCCATAATCCTTCTCCAAAACAGTAAAATTTGAGTTCATTATATTGCGAAATAAAAGAAACTGCAAGAGCTTTCTTATTTTTAATTGACCGCAATGAAATGGTATAGTATTATATAGTTGTTTTACAATTTAGAAAAAACAGCGGTATAAGCTGCCGTTCAGGAGGAAACCATGTTAATTGTTAAGAAGTTCGGAGGAACCTCTGTTGCCGATAAGGAACGCATTTTCAATGTGGCAAAACGGTGTATAGAGGATTATGAAAAAGGAAATGATGTTGTGGTCGTTTTGTCTGCAATGGGAAAATATACGGATGAATTGATTGAAAAAGCTCATGATATCAATCCTAATCCACCTAAGCGGGAAATGGATATGTTATTTACCATTGGTGAGCAGATGTCGGTATCTCTTATGGCAATGGCAATGGCACAGCTGGGAGTCAGAGCTGTTTCCTTAAACGCTTTTCAAGTACCTATGCACACGACCAGCAGCTATGGAAATGCAAGGCTGAAAAAAATTGATACAGAGAGAATTAAACGAGAACTGGAAGACAGAAAAATTGTAATTGTAACAGGCTTTCAGGGAATAAATAAATATGATGATTATACCACACTTGGCAGAGGCGGTTCTGATACCACAGCAGTTGCTTTGGCAGCAGTTCTTCATGCAGATGCCTGTGAAATTTATACAGATGTAGACGGCGTTTACACAGCAGACCCACGTCTTGTGCCGACAGCAAGGAAATTAAAAGAAATCACTTATGATGAAATGCTGGATTTGGCAACATTGGGAGCGGGAGTATTACATAACCGTTCTGTGGAAATGGCAAAAAAATACGGCGTACGTCTTGTAGTGCGTTCAAGCTTAAACAATTCAGAAGGAACAGTGGTGAAGGAGGTTGTCAATAAAGTGGAAAGAATGATTATCAGCGGGGTTGCATTAGATAAAAATGCAGATAGAATTTCAGTAAGATTCTATCTGCATTGTCTTTTAGTGATATTTTGCAACATGACTTTAAAAAACCATACTCATGTAGATATTGTAATTATTTACAATATTTCACTCAATCTGATTTTAATCATTAGGGCCAAAGCCAAACATCAACACTTCTTCCTTTTTTCCCAAATTCTAATCTACTTTCGATGGAACTCCAAGCTGTGAAAATGGCTTGATCATCGGAAAGCTCTCTTCCCTTCACAATGCCGAGTAAAGTGTACTGCCCATTATCCAAAGTTCTCAGCAACGGACCACCACTATCCCCTTTTTGAGTTTCAATATCTGTTTTTATCATTCTGCGATAGGTACCTGCACCTTCACCATTCCATTTGCATTGATAATTTTCGCTAATTACTTTACCATCTATACGACCGGATTTATCCCCATACATTGTAACTTTTTCACCCTGAATTGCCTTTCCGGTATTCATAATTAGTTTATCTGTTCCACATACCTTCATTTCATGTATAACTTCTGAACTTTTAGGTTTGTAAATTACGGCTACATCTGCATATGCATAGTCATTATCATTAACTGGGCCTATATTCATAAATTCAATAAAACCCATATAATAATCCCACATATAAATTTCACTGCCATCCTCATAATTATGTGCAGAGGTAATCCACCCCAAATCACCATAACCTTCGTCGCTCAATCCTTCAATTTCATAGTAAATACCACAGCCCAAAGTAGACCTTGTCCCAGTTTCATCACAATGAAGGTTACTACCTGCCCCGGCACTATTAAGTGCTGTATCTTCAAAATTACCTTCTGAAATTTCAAAAATCAAATGTTCCATATCAATCCCCGAAATTTCAGAGATGGTTTGCTTCTTTTCATTATTCCA
>ENA-OPSK01002301-OPSK01002301.1-human-gut-metagenome-genome-assembly--contig:-NODE-2301-length-11704-cov-2.410679_pt1 | contig 11704 bp, 15 predicted proteins | sample MGYA00241807_ERZ501905 | MGnify/ENA primary metagenome ERZ501905 (study PRJEB25962, sample SAMEA2042111) | human gut metagenome | biome: human gut; feature: human-associated habitat; material: faeces...
CTATGTCAAGAGTAGCTCACAGAGAAGGATACCCAGAGATCGGTTTATACTGGGAGAAAGCTGCTTATGAAGAGGCAGAACATGCAGCTAAATTTGCTGAATTACTTGGTGAAGTAGTTTCCGCAAGCACAGAAGAGAACCTCAGAGTTCGCGTAGAAGCTGAGAACGGTGCTACTGCTGGTAAGTTTGACCTTGCTAAACGTGCTAAAGCTTTAGACCTTGATGCAATCCATGATACAGTTCATGAGATGGCTCGAGATGAGGCTCGACACGGAAAAGCATTCGAAGGATTACTTAAGAGATATTTTGGTTAAAATATATCCAAACTATAAGATATGTAAAATAAATAGTAAAAGCAAAAGAGAATGCTCCTGCAATCACTTGTAGGAGCATTCTCTTTTGCTTTTACTATTAAAAAAATCTATTAAGTTCAAGAATACCGGGCATTCTTGCTGCGAGATGCGCGTCATGCAATGCATGACATACTTCTTCTGCACATCTCTGCAATTCTGCACTCCGTTTCGGTCAGCACAAAAATTATATCAACACCCCATTGATATTCATTTTTTTATCAGATTCTCCCTCACCGTAGCCAAGATTATCATACTGTGCTTTTACCTCTTCCCACGGAAGTGTTTCATGTTCTTCTTTCAGATAAGAAATGATATCTGCGATTCCCTCTCCAGTAAAAGAACTTGTCATAAATATCTTCTTACAACCGGCGAGCCTTAACCATTCTGCTGCCTGTTCTGGATTACCTGCCCAATGGTCACACTTTGTAACAATACCTACTACTTCTCGATTGGCCTGGGCTGTTACATTAGGCGGATACAGGGAAAATGGTTCTGTTGCACTAATCAAAAGTCCTACTACATCGGCCTCTGCACTATATACTGCCAGAGAACCCGCTAATTCCTTCGTCTCTGCATATTCACCTGGCGTATCAATAATGACATCATAATGATTAATATATTGTGTTTTATGGTAGACAATCTTCTTCCCCTTCATTGCCTGTGTCAGGGTTGTCTTGCCAGCTTCACTTCTTCCGATAAATATTATCTTTCGCATTTTTACACTTCCTCGTCTGCTTTGTTCTCTGTTATATGTATTCTATCACATTGAACTATGCAGGAAAAGGTTAATATTTGGAAAATTCTTTGCGTTTTCTGCGAAATTTTAGTTCTTCTAAACCGTCCCGAATCTTTTCTGTTCTTTCATTGTAAATAAAGTCATAACTTAAACAAGATAGTATCAGTGCAGTAAGAACATCCACTACAGAATGCTGTTTTAAAAACATTGTTGAAAGGATAATTAACGATGTCATAACAAAAGCTCCTGTTCTCGCCGCTTTATTATTTTTAAGCTTTGGGCTGTTCTTTACTGCAAAATATACTGCCATCGAATTAAATACATGAATGCTTGGAAGCACATTTGTCGGGGTATCCATGGAATAAATCATCTTCGTTAATTGTACGAAAATATTATCTCTGGTAAATGTCTCTGGCCTTAATTCAAGTCCATTCGGATATAAGTAGGACACAATAATAAATATTGTCATTCCAATCATTCCAAAATACATCCACTTACAAAAAGATTCCTTTTCCTTAAAGAAAAAGTAGATGCCTGCAACCGCAACGTAGGCAAACCACAAGAGATACGGTATGATAAATACTTCCACAAAAGGAATATACTGATCAATCGCACAATTGATAATATGTAATTTGTTCGGTACTTTCTTCTCTAAATATGCAAATGCTGCTAAATAAAATGGAAAGTACAAAAGGAGCAATCCATGTCTATATTTTTTTAATTTTTCTGCCATAACATCACCTTTTTCTTTACCCAATCACTATTCTGGAGCGTGTCTGAAAAATGCTTTCTGCAAGATGTGCGTCACAATCGCAGACTCTTTCGTTCGAATGAAAAACGCATAGCTGTGTCAAACGAATGAAAACGATATACACCAAAGCCAAGCATAGCAAAAGTATACAGACCGCTGTCTTGTTCAGCACTTTTTATCATTTAAAAAATGTAACGCATCTTTTTTAATAAGTCAATGCATTTCCCAAGGACTTCACAATATCTTAAAAAAATTGTCAGTCTTTTCCTTTTCTTTTTTCTTCAAACTCTTTCAAATATCCCTTTAACTGTTTAAAAGACTCTGCATATTTTGGAGATACCATCGTTGGATTACCTTTAATAAGCGTTCTGACGCTGCCTGTTCCTTTTCTTTTCAGTATGAAGCCTCGTTCTTTTAACTTACCGATTTTTTCTTTTACTTCAAGCATTTCTAACTTCTGAGGTTCAGGAAGCTTCGGAAGTTCTGCCATTTCTTTCATCTTAGCAAGACGCATCTCGATTTCTTTACTGATTTCATCCATACGCTCTGCTGCCTGATGATTCTTTACATACTCTCTCCACTCCTGATCAAGAACTGCAATAACTATGTCTGCCCGCTTTCTAAGTATAACCACTTCTCTTCGTACATTTTCCATTCCGACAAGAATATTTCTAAGATTAATCGCATCACGTACAGAAATGCACAGATCGACTGCAAGGCCTGCACTTACTACCCACACAAAGACTCCATCTGCCATCTTTGGTATAACAGCAAGCACGTGTAAGATTGCCGGATGTAATACTTCGTTCATCAATATCGTCAAAAATCCCCAGGCAACCGAAGAGGACAGACAGATATATCCTTTATAATTAAACTTCTGATTTGAATAATCCCAGTACCGCACCTTTAATAATGCCTCCATCGCCGCCCCTGTCACAAGCTCCAGCAATGTCGCTCCTACTACTCCAGCAAAATATGTCAAAATCAGATTATTTTTAAACGGCTCTGATACAAAAAGCATCATGACTGCCCCACTGCCATAAATAGGGAGAAAAGGACCATGAAGGAAGCCTCTGTTTACCCATTCTTTTTTCCTAAAAGAAACATAACAAGATTCGAAAATCCATCCTAAAAAGCAATATACATAAAAATATAAAATCCACTGCTGCAATGTATACTGTCCTATCATTCCTTCTCTCCTTTCTCTATAAATATGCCACTCAATAGAAAAATAGCTTCTGAAATCATATTCTCCTACAATTTCAGAAGCCTTTTTAAATTACATAATCATTACCATTCTTCGCATAATGCCATTCAATCAAATCAGCTAATGTCGTATGATCAAGCACCCCGCTGATTGCCTCGCTCAGCTTTCTCCAGAGAGGAATCGTTATGCATTCTTCCATTCTCTCGCAAACTTCGCTTCCTTCTTCCAGACAAGGAACCGGCTCCATACTCCCCTCTGTGATTCTAAGAATCATACCTACCGTATATTCATCTGGACGTTTCGTAAGGAGATACCCTCCCTGCGGCCCACGAATACTTCTTAAATATCCTGCCTTGGTCAGCACCGAAACAATCTGTTCCAGATACTTCCCAGACACTTCCTGCCGTTTGGCGATATCCTTCACTCTCACCGGTTTCCCTTCTGCATCATTCATAGCAATATCAAGCATTAAACGAAGAGCGTATCTGCCTTTTGTTGAAATCCTCATAATACTTTCCCCTCTCTTGCTATAAAACCCTTACTGTTAAAATTACTAACATCCTGATATCAGCTTAAATATTTTACTCGGAAAAACGAAAATGTGATCATGACACCTACCATAATAAGTAACCACGCTATCGTACTAAACATTCCTGCATTTCTGTTGCCTTTTGCTCTCAGGTTCAAAGCAGTCTTCCATAAAACAAAACCAACAATGGCTACAATAATACCCAGACCCATCCACATCTCAACTGTCATTATTCTTCCTCCTGCTTCTGGCCGTCACACTCTTTTAGGACAACCGCTTTATCTTTATATGATAATCCATTTTCTATATTCTTGTCAAGCAATAATAACCGTGTTATAATTCTTCTAAATACAAAAAGGGGGGTGCTTTTATATGACAAAAATAAAATGCCGCAAATGCGGTAAAGTCTATCCATTTGATGAAAAAATATGCCCTATATGTGGCTATGACATTCGGGAAGACCCGAATTTATCGGGAAGAGACCGCGCTGCACTTGGGTTAGGCAGCGAAGCAGATTTATTTGCAAAACACAATAAAGAAACTATGGAACGCTGGCAGTCTCAATCTAGGGACGAACGTTTAAAAGATGCCTGGGATCATCATAACAGCTTTGAAATTCGTCCAGATCAGGGGGGCATTCCTCGTTTAAATATCCCACTTAACACCATGTTATTTCTTACTGTAATTATGATTATTGTTGTTATCGCAATGCGTTTTCTTTAATTTTCATTTATTTAATTTCACTTGACTTTCAAATCATCTTACTATATTTTCATTTGATTTCAAACCAAAAAATCGGATATATGCAAAAGCATATATCCGATAATTATTTATCATATTACAATATTCTTATGTAAAGTTTAAACTAAATCTTACATCCAAGGAATAACTGCATATAAAGCAACTGCTACAAGAGCACCGATGAAAGGTCCGATTAATGGAGCTGTTAAACCGTAAGCCCAGTCAGCATCTCCTTTACCTTTAATAGGTAAGATAGCGAATGCTAAACGAGGAGCTGTATCTCTGGCTGCGTTCATAGCATATCCTGTAAGACCACCGAATGTAGTACCACAAGAAACGATTACTAAGAATACACCAAATGTTCCAAGAGGGAACGCTCCGCAAGCTGCTTTAATAGCGAATACTAACCAGAATGTAGCGATTGCTTCCTGAAGAATGTTGTAAGGGATATTTCTTACGCCAGGAGCTGTACAGAATATACCTCTAAGGCTGTCACCTAAATCTGAAGATGCATCAAACTGAGGTTTGAATGCGATCCATACCAAAATAGCTCCAACAAAACCACCAGCCATTTCAGCAATAATCATTCCAATAACAGTTCCGATTGTAAATTTACCAGCTAATAAAGAGCCATCTGCTGCTAATGCAACTGTAAGTGCCGGGTTATAAGATGCAGGGAAGTTCTCTGCAATGCCACCCATTGCTGCTGCTGGAAGACAAACTGCAAGACCCCAACCAAGTGCTATAAACAAAGGACCTGCTGCTTTAAATCCAGAATTGTTCAGTGTTACGTTGGCACAAACACCATCACCTAATAATACGAGTAACATGGTTCCGATAAATTCACCAATAAGTACGTTAGACATTATCAATTCCTCCTATTCAATTAATGTTTCCAATTAAGTACACTAGTGCTGATTTAAATATAACACTTATAGGGGTATTTGTCTTTTTACATTGTAAGAATTGTGTGAGAATCTGTCATATTTCTTACGATATTTTTTCATTTTTTTACCATGTAATTCCATTTTCATGGGTTATTTTGCACTATTCTAGTAATCATTCCTATATTTAATTTATATAGTTTATCTAATTTTTATTATTTTTGCTCGCCAGATTCCTCTTTCGTAATTCTTACGGTTGAAAGAAATTTATCAAAGAGAAATTCCAGACCAATCTGAAGCATATTATAGTCTATTTCCTCATGATCTCTTATGTAATTTATATAAAATCCAAGAAAAGCATCCGTGAAAAATGCTGTACTGAAATCCTCTTTCTCTTTCCTGAGATTCCATACAGAATCGTCAAGACAATCCTGAACTAACAGCCGTACCCTCCTTTCAAATAAAGGATATAAATCTGACCGTATCTCCTCCGCACTAAGACTTTTTATCAGCTTCCTGTAATATTTGTAATCTTCACAGGTATTACAAAACAAGGCATTAAACCACATTTCAAATGGCTCCTCATCCTCTGGAAGCTGTGCGGCCACCTGCTGTTCAAAAATCCAGTGCATAATATCATATTTATCCCGGAAATGGTAATAAAAATTCTCTCTGGTCATGGCGCTCTCTTTTGCGATGTCGCTTATTGTAATCTTCTGAAAAGACTTCTTACATACAAGCTCTTTAAATGCCTCCGCCATTTTCCCTTTCGTTCCGTTCATTTTGTCTCCCTCCACTAGCCGTCTGTTAAATTTATTACCATAAACTTGGTTTTACAGCAGTAATCAGCCCTTCCTCTGCTTTTAAGTACGCCTCATCTACTGTCCTTTTTTGTTCTGGCTCAAGATTATGACTCTGTGCATAACTCTGCCAGGATGACATAGCTACAAGCAAGTCTGTCATCGTTGTGCAAGACTTCATCTTTGTCTCAAATCTCTTGATTTCTTCGTCTGTTCTGCTCATATATATACCTCACATTTTCTCATATGGTTCGGCTGTACCTCCCCTTGATATATATTATAATTGGATTTTATTTCTGTAGCAATAAAATTATCCATCTTCTATCTATTTTGTTTTGCACTTTTCATAGCAAAAAAGGACATAAAATTCTAAAAAATCCTATGTCCTCTTCTTTATTTTATTTTATCGGGGAAATGCATTTACGTTCACATACGATTACTATACTGGAAAAACATTTAACGGTTACAGTCTTGAAAAATATTCTAGCGCCTTTGCAAAATCAGCGATTGTCTTCTCTGCATCTCCGTGTTCAATTCCATCCTTCACACAGTGATTCAGATGCCCTTCTAACACAACCTGGCCAATTTTATGTAAGGCAGTCTTGGCAGCATTAATCTGAATAATAATGTCTTCACAGGGAACATCCTGCTCAATCATACGGTCAATCGCTTTAATCTGCCCATCTACTCTTTTTAATCTGTTGTGTAAGTTATCCATATCCATACATTGTCTCATAAAAGAAGCCCCCTATTATTCTTATTCGCTGTTATTCTTTATATTCTAAACAATTCCTCTATAATTTGCAAACTACATTTGTCCTGCAGAATAGTTACGGAGCATATTATAACACGATTTTAAGAACCTGAAAATAAAATTTTCCCTATTTCAGGAATCCGGAAATAATCATTTCCTCCGCTTCCTCTTCACTAAGACCAAGTGTCATAAGCTTGATAAGCTGTTCGCCTGCAATCTTTCCGATAGCTGCTTCATGAATCAACTCTGCATCAAGGTCATTTGCCTCTAACTCCGGAATTGCACGGACTTTTGCATTATCCATAATAATCGCATCACACTCACTATGACCGGCACAGGCATTATTTCCTGCGATTTTTGCGCGGAATAACTGTGCAGAATCATCGCGGGCAACAGAACGGGATACAACGTTCGCACTACTTCCCTCTCCATTTAAATCAACGGAAAACTGTGTCTGCGCTGTCTGTTCGCCATGTGTCATAAGTTTCTCGGAGATTTCAAGCTTTGCCCCAGCCTTTAAGTCAGCATCTGTCTCACGCATGGTACTGTCAATACCTTTAATCTGTACCGTATCCATGTAAAAATAAGCATTTTCATCAAGATGGATAATGGTTTTAGGATTCATTACCTTTCCGCCCTTGCCGTCACCCTGTCCGTAATGCTTCTCAATGTAACGGATTTTTGAATTCTTTCCAACAAAAAATTCATGAATACCGTCATGCTGAGAAAGCCCGTCACCGCTGTTATGAATACCGCAGCCTGCCACGATTGTTACATCACAATCCTCACCAATATGAAAATCATTATAAACAAGGTCATTTAATCCAGTCTGACTGATTACAACGGGAATGTGCACACTTTCTTTTTTGGTTCCCGGTTTGATGATAATATCAATTCCCGGCTTATCTTCTTTAGAAACAATATCAATATTAGCAGTTGTATTTCTTGCGGCTGCCTTTCCATTCGCACGAATATTATAGGCACCTGCTGGCACTTCATGAAGTCCGGCAATCTCTTCTAACAATTCTTTCTGTATTAAATCCATGATTTTTCCTCCCTAATCTCTGCTTAACTTCTGGCACATACTTGATTTATAAAGGAGTTCAGGAATAACATCTTCTCCCTTTCCACTCTTTTCCACAAGTCCATCATTAATTACAATGATTCTGTCTGCAATCTCAAGGATTCTCTCCTGATGGGAAATAATCAGAATCGTACCGTCTGTCTTTTCATGAAGGTCCTCAAATACATGAATCAGACTGTTAAAACTCCACAGGTCAATTCCTGCCTCTGGCTCGTCAAATACAGAAAGCTTTGTCGCTCTCGCCTTAATCATCGCAATCTCAATACGCTTAAGCTCTCCACCGGAAAGACTGCCATTTAATTCTCTGTTAATGTAGTCTCTCGCACATAAGCCTACTTCTGAAAGAATATCGCAGATTCCCTTAATATCTAAGGTCTTTCCTGAAGCAACGCTCATTAAATCCTTTACCTTTAATCCCTTAAACTTTACAGGCTGCTGAAAGGCATAACTGATACCTTTATTTGCTCTCTCTGTAATGCTTAAATCTGTAATATCTTCTCCATCTAATAAAATCTGTCCCTGAGTAGGCTTTTCAATTCCTGCAATAATTTTTGCAAGGGTTGATTTTCCTCCTCCGTTTGGTCCTGTAATAGCCACGAATTTATTATCCTCAAGAGTAAAGCTTACATTTTCTAAAATTCCTTTTTCTTCGTCTTTAGAACCTTCTGCAACTCGAAAGGAAACGTTCCGTAATTCCAGCATTTTTCTTCCTCCCTGTATATCATAAATCATCTTGATTTGCAATCCGTTTTCTATTATATAATTCTGTATTCCAGTTGTAAATGCCTTTTGCCTTTTATTTACATTTTCTCAATTCATGGTATAATCATAATATGCTCGTTTAGAATACAAGCGATGGCTTGAAAATTTATAGAATACGGAGATTTAACTTATGAATATTCAAAATCTGAATTTTACAGTAGAGGAATTAAAAATTCTTGCAGAAAACGGTCAAAAAGATTTTATCTATGCCGTGGGATATTATTATGAAAATGGTATTCGGACTTCTGTTAATTTAGCAGAATCTGCTGTGTGGTATGAAAAGGCTGCACAAAAAGGTCATGCAGAAGCTGCTATGCGTCTTGCCCTTCTCTATGCGCAGGGTGCAGGTGTGGAAAAAAATGAGAAAAAAGCTTTCACTTACATGGAACAGGCTGCAAAAGCCGGAAATACCAATGCTCTCTATAATGTAGGACGCTGTTATGAGGAAGGAATTGGAGTAAAGCAGGACTTCTCAAAAGCCTTTGACTGGTACAAAAAGGCTGCTGCCGAAGGTGATTTCCGTGCCATGTGTTGTATGGGCGGATATTTTCTCACAGGAAATCCTGTTCCTTATGAACCCGCAAAAGCATTCCAGCTTTTTGAAAAAGCGGCAAATGCCAATATTCCGGCTGCCCAGTACAACCTTTCTGTCTTATACCGCTATGGAGAAGGAACTGAAAAAGACGTGGAAAAAGCAGATTTTTGGAGAATGAAGGCTGCTCAGAATGGTTTCCGCATGGCGATTGATGAGATTGAAAAGCCGGCTGAAAATCAATAATCCATATTTGCTTACCCAAAGAATTATTGGCTGGTGTACCACAGGTGCGTAGCAGCACAATTTCTACTTCAATAATTCTTTGGGTAAAGCCATTATACAATAAGCGACCATTATTTTAAAGTTTTTTCTATTTCATAATAGAGTTCCCTTGTCTCCTTTTCTGTTTTTTCGTTTATCACCACATCTCCTTTTTTTGTGTGCAGGATTATGTAAGCTTTGCAGTCTTTATACGCATACAAAGTATATTTTCCCTGTTCTTTATTTTCAAATTTCCCTTGCAGCAAAGTTGCACCGGAAAATCCATTGGTTCTTGTTCCTGCCTGAAAGTCTTCGGTAAATTCTATTTCCTCAATATCTTCTGTTTTTATCTCGTAATCGCTCCACCAATACCCTTGAATTTCAAGTCTGTTTGCTGATACAGCAATTTCAATCTTACCTTTACTGAAAACAATTCCCATAATCAAACCGGAAAACACGATGGATGCTGCTATAACACAAATCACTGCTTTATTATAGTTTCTCTTTCTGCTTCCTGTATTTTCTTTTATCTTACAGATTGTATTACTCAAAATCATAATCCCGACTGCAATAAGGACAACCAAAACAGCATAGACTATCCAGAACCAATCCGGTATCCTTTTACCAAAAGCTTCCATAATTGCCGTAAGCAAGGTAATGATTAGCATACCTGTTCCTGTAATACGGCAAAGTTTTTTCTCATCGTATTGCTCCTGATTTTCCTTTGACATGGTATTATAACCGGCGATTAAAATACCGCCTCGTCCTGATAGCAAAATCAACGAGCAAATGCCACATAAGGCAATTATAATCCAGATTACTATCATCTTTTACGCCCCCACTTCATTTACTTAATAAAGAAGCCCGCACATTTCATATCCTCATCAAAGGAAACAGTGAACATTGCCTTTCCTTCTTCGTATTTTGCCAAAACCATAACGGTTGCATATTCTGTGCCTGTATCTTTGTCTTTTGTTCCTGCCACCTCTATTTTCTCGAAGCTGTCAAACTCTCCTACTTTATCTAAGGTGTATGATAAATTTTCCTGCAAAGTGTCTAACGCAATGGCATTTTTCATAACAGAGCTAAAGATGTCATTATATACACTTTCCACATTACCTTCATTTACCTGTGTCACAATATCCTTTGCTACATTTTTAACTTCTTCCTCATCGAATTTGTCCGATAGTTTTCCCTGACAGCCTGTCAGAAGCAATAACATTCCCACCAGAATAACTGCTGTAAGCTTTTTCATAAAACTATTTTTTCTCATTTTTTTCTACCTCCTGAAAATGATTTGATGAAATCATAATAATCACTTGAAATTGTTTTTCGTTCTTTTCAATCGTACATATTCCTTCGTATTTTTCCACCGCCTCCTTTACATTTCCAAGTCCTAAGCCTTCATGCTTCTTTTCCTGTTTTTGCATATTTCCCATAGAATTTGCTACATGTATAATCAAAAAGTCCTTTGCTTCTTTTACACTGATTTGCAAAAATCGTGGTTCTTGTCCTTCGCTTCCGATTGCCTCAATGGCATTATCCAGTAAATTGGCAAAAATCGTGGTGATATCCATTTCGTTTATTCTGTCAAGACAATGTTCCTGTATATCTAGCTCCAGCTTCACATTTTGAAGATTTTTATGGCAGAGCTTTTCGTTTAAAATAATGTTTAACATTCTGTTTTCTGTATACCACAAATGATGGCTTTGGTTTAGAATATGAAAAACCTCCTGATTATACTGCTTTGCTTTCTGAATTTCTCCCATTTCATAAAGCTCTGTAATTACCTGCATGTGATTTTTTAAATCATGTACAATCTTCCGTGATGCCTGATAGCTTTCCTCCAACTTTAAATAATGTTGATAGAGCAGTTCTTCTCTTTGTCTGTTTTCACAGCTCTTTGCCACAAGCTGATAGGAATAAAACACCACTAAATTCATGCCAAACAGAAGAACAATATTGAAAATAATCAGTGCATATCCATTCCATCTTACATAATAATCCCCGATAAGAAGCAGGGAAATGAGAAAGATAACCGAAAGTATCGGCATTGCCCAAAAAATGAATCTCTGCCCTCTTTTCAGCGTTAAGACTCTTTGCTGCTTCATCATTCCGTCTAAAATCAATATCCAAAAAACATCTATCATCCAGCGGATTAAGGCAGCCCCAATACGCGATACCGCAAACGGATCTTCAATAACATACGCCCATGACATATTCCATATAATTCCTGACAAAATGGTACTTTTTAAATGAACCGATAACACATAGCTGATAAAAATTCCTGCAAAGAACAACAAAAAA
>ENA-OPSK01002319-OPSK01002319.1-human-gut-metagenome-genome-assembly--contig:-NODE-2319-length-11621-cov-2.135829_pt1 | contig 11621 bp, 11 predicted proteins | sample MGYA00241807_ERZ501905 | MGnify/ENA primary metagenome ERZ501905 (study PRJEB25962, sample SAMEA2042111) | human gut metagenome | biome: human gut; feature: human-associated habitat; material: faeces...
TGCAGTAACTCGATAATATCTTCAGGCTCAAGCATTCGCCCGCTTCCGATGTCGCCGCAGGCTTGCTCGCCCGAGTCCGGCCCCAGGAAAATGGCTCCGTCTTGAGTAAGCTGGGTGACATTGCGCTGTGTGGCCTGATTGTGCCACATAAAGGTATTCATGGCCGGCGCGTAGGCAACCGGACAGCGAGCAGCCAGGATCGCCGCGCTTAAAAGATCATCGGCAAGCCCCTGAGCCGCTTTTGCCAAAATATTAGCCGTCGCAGGTGCCACAAGAAGAAGCGACGCCTCTTTTGTGGCTTCAATATGCGGAATGGCGGTAGTGGAGTCGCCCCAATCGCCCGTATAGACCTTTTTGGCTCCCAGCGCTTGGAAACTGAGCGGGGTAACAAAACGCTGTGCGGCCTCAGTCATAATGACCGACACTTCAGCGCCGCGTTTAATGAGTAATCTCAATAATTCACAGCTTTTGTAAGCGGCAATGGAACCGGTTACCGCCAATACAATCTTTTGCCCAGAGAGCATCGCACTGTCCTTTAATCCGAGGAATGATGGGTTAGGCTATCAATGATCAAAAGCCCCGCGCCGCCCACAATGGCCATGTCGGCGACATTGAAGGCGGGCCAGTGCCAATAGCCGTAATAAAAATCTAGGAAATCAATCACATATCCATAAATTATACGGTCAAAGAGATTTCCTAATGCGCCGCCCATGATCAAAGAAAGTGCAAGACAAAAGAGTCCTTCTTGTGAGTGTTTGATGATGAGTTTGGCGCAGACAAAAACCGCGACTAAAGCAATCGCTGCGAAAAGATACATCTGCCAGCCGTCGTGGCCGGCCAGAAAAGAAAAAGCAGCACCGGTGTTGTGAGCCAACACAAGGTTGAAAAACGACGTAACCGCTCTGGATTCGCCAAGATAAAAATGACTTTCAAAGTACCACTTGGTGGCAAAGTCAATGACAAACACCAGAGCTGAAACGCCCGCCCAGGGCAATAATGCTCGGGCGGGACGAGAGTTGGTGCTCATGCAAAAACCTTAAGCAAAGCGTCGGGTTTCACCGGCACCGAAAAGGTTTTCAGCACAGCGGGCGCAAAGCGTCGGGTGGTCGGCCACCGTGCCCACTGTTGCCGTGTAGTGCCAGCAGCGAGCGCACTTGGGAGCGGCGGATTGATGCACGCTCACAGAGGCCGGTCCTTGGTGAAGATCAGCGCGGCTCGTGATCATGACAAAGCGCAATTCGTCGCCCAAGCTTGCCAAGGCTTCATAGTCATCGCCATCAACAGTGATGTCCACTTCAGCTTGAAGGCTTGAACCCACCTTGCCTTCGGTGCGCAAGTTTTCGATTTCTTTTTGCACATCGGTGCGAACCTTGCGGATACGTTCCCACTTGGCGAGCAATTCTTCAGCACCCGCGATTTCAGGCAAATTGAAGAATTCTTCAGTAAAGATCGAAACCGACTTGCCCGGTTCAAAGATGGCAAAGGCTTCTTCGGCCGTAAAGGAGAGAATCGGAGCCATCAAGCGCAGGTAAGCCGCGGTGATGTACCAAAGGGCGGTTTGCGCAGAGCGGCGAGCCAACCCAGTTGTGGCGGTCGTGTAAAGACGATCTTTGAGAATATCCAGGTAGAAGCTTCCCAAGTCATCGCTTGCGAACGATTGCAGCTTCGCCACGATCGGGTGGAAGTCGTTGTCGTTATAAAGTTCAATGACTTCCTTTTGCAATTGAGCAACACGGGCGATGGCCCAGCGGTCAAGCTCAATCATGTCTTCAAACTTCACAGCATCCTTGGTGATGTCGAAGTCACTGGTGTTGGCTAAGAGGAAGCGCAACGTGTTGCGGATGCGGCGGTAAGAGTCCGTCACGTGTTTAACGATCGTCTTACCGAAACTCAATTCACCGGAGTAATCGGTGGAGGCTACCCACAGGCGCAGAATTTCAGCGCCAAAGGTCTTCGTGGCATCCATGAGCTGCACCGTGTTGCCCAAGCTCTTACTCATCTTGCGGCCGTCAACGGTCATGAAGCCGTGAACGAAAACATTATCGGGAACACGATACGGTTGACCGGCAAAGTGCAGCATGGCAGGCCAGAAAAGCGTGTGGAAGTACACAATGTCTTTGCCGATGAAGTGAATTTGTTCCGTTTTCTCATCATCCAAGAACTTCCAGAAGTCAAAACCGATCTTCTTCGCATAGTTCATGAGACTGGCGTAGTAACCCACCGGAGCGTCAAGCCAGACGTAGAAATATTTACCGGGAGCATCGGGAATAGGAATACCGAAGTAGGGTTCATCACGGGAAATGTCCCAGTCGCCCAATTTGCCCTCTCCGAGCCATTCTTCATCTTTCGCACGGATTTCCGCTTGTACGCGGTCTGCACCGCTCTTGCCTTTGCCGTTGACCCAATCGCGCAAGAACGTTACGCAGGCGGGATCGGAAAGCTTAAAGAAGTAGTGCGTGGATTTGCGCAATTCAGGTTTGGCACCGGACAAGGCTGAGAAGGGGTTGATCAGTTCAGTGGGCGAATAGACGGCGCCGCACTTTTCGCAGTTGTCACCGTATTGGTCATCAGCGCCGCAACGCGGGCAGGTGCCCTTGATGAAGCGGTCAGCCAGGAACATGCCTTTGACCGGATCATAGAATTGTTCAATGTCCTTTGTATAAATTAACCCGGCAGCTTTGAGGCGCTTATAGATGTCTTGCGAAAGCATGACATTTTCTTCGCTGTCGGTCGAGTACCAATGGTCAAACTTAATATGGAAACCATCCAGGTAGGCTTTGCGGCCGGCTGCAATTCGGGCAACAAACTCTTGAGGAGTGATCCCTTCTTTTTGGGCGGCAATCATCATCGGGGCGCCGTGCGTATCATCGGCACCGACAAAATGAACGGTATGTCCATACATTCGTTGAGTGCGCACCCAAATGTCGGCCTGAATGTATTCCATGATATGGCCGATATGGAAATGCCCATTGGCATAGGGAAGAGCAGTCGTAACGAATATTTGGCGTTTTTGCATGATGAAATGTCCCGAAAAATAGGCGGGAAGAGAAACAAAGAGGTCAATATTTTAGCAAAGCCACGTGAAATTCTCTTATTGCTCTTGAGCTTAGGCAAGAAAACTCGCACAATACGACTAATATTTGAAAACGGAGTACAAAAAAGTGACTAAGAGAGAAGAAATACTGCAGGTATTGAGTTCCGTGACGGATCCCTGGATGAATACGGACTATGTGAGCGCTCGGATGGCAAAGATCAGTGATGATGCGCAAGCCGTTACGATTCAATTGGGGTATCCGGCCAAATCTGTTAAAAAAGATATCGAGCTGAAGCTTCAGGACGCTTTTCAAAAGGCGGGCATTCAGGTTCAAGTGACGGTCGAACAGAAAATTATTGCCCATGCGGTTCAACGCACTTTGAAAGTACTGCCTAATGTTAAAAACATCATTGCTGTTTCAAGCGGCAAGGGCGGCGTCGGCAAAAGCACAGTGGCGGCTAATTTAGCGTTAGCCCTGTCAGCCGAAGGGGCTCGAGTGGGTGTTTTGGATGCCGATATTTATGGTCCCAGTCAACCGATGATGTTGGGTGCCCTTGGCCGCCCAATGACAAACGACGGTCAAAACATGAACCCGATCGAAACATTGGGTCTTGAAGTCAATTCCATCGGATTTTTGATTGATCCGGATGAGCCGATGATCTGGCGTGGTCCGTTGGTTGCTCAAGCACTGACTCAGCTTTTAACGCAAACGAATTGGCATGATTTGGATTACTTGGTTATTGACATGCCGCCGGGCACCGGTGACATTCAATTGACGCTATCGCAAACGGTTCCGGTCACGGGGGCTATTGTGGTAACAACGCCCCAGGATATTGCGCTTTTGGACGCAAAGAAAGGTTTGCGGATGTTCCAGAAGGTCAATGTGCCCATTCTGGGAGTCGTTGAAAACATGTCTATTTTCGTTTGCCCGGAATGCGGCCACGCCGAGCATATTTTTGGAGAAGGCGGCGCCAAGCGTTTAAGTGATACCTATCGCGTGGATGTTCTCGGCCAACTGCCTCTTGATGCCAAGATTCGGGAAGAAGCCGATTCCGGTGCGCCGACAGTCGTGTCGTCTCCGGAATCAATGGCCGGCAAAATCTATCGCGAAATTGCTTTAAAGGCGGCCGCGGCGATTGCTAAAACCGCTAAAGATATGTCGCTTAAGATGCCAAGCGTGCGAGTGGAGAATAACTGATGCCTTTGGTAACGCCTGACTACAAGGCGCCTCGGTGGCTTGCCGGTGCTCAGATTCAAACGATATTTGCGGCCAAGGTCTGCAAAAAGCCCGAAGTAACCTATCGCCGCGAGCGCTGGGATACGCCCGACGGTGACTTTACGGATGTCGATTGGGCCACGCCTGAAGTGGCTGATCCGGCCGCTCCGATTGTTGTGCATTTCCACGGTTTGGAGGGAAGCTCTCATAGCCACTACGCTTTGGCGCTTATGCACGAGACGGTTAAGCACGGTTGGCGCGGATGCGTGTCGCTTTTTAGAAGTTGTTCGGGAGAATTAAACCGCAGTATTAAGACTTACCACGCCGGTGATATTGATCAGGTTCAGTGGGTGTTGGAGACGGTGCGTTCTCGTTATCCGAAGGCGCCAATTTACGCGGTGGGAGTTTCCTTGGGTGGCAATCAGTTGGCGCTTTTTTGCGGCAAACGCGCCCAAACCGCCAAAGGACTTCTCACAGCGGCCGTTTCCGTGGGAGCGCCGGTGGATTTGGTGGCGGGCAGCAATCTCTTGCGCTTTGGTTTTAATCGTCTGTATTCCAAAATGTTTTTGGATACGCTAATACCGAAAGTGATCAAAAAGTGTGAGTTAATGCCGCAGATGCGCGAGATGGTTGATGTGGAGGCCATCAAAAAGTGCAAAAATTTCTACGATTTCGATTCCCTTTATACGGCGCCTGTCCATGGCTTCAAGAGTGCCATGGATTATTGGACAAAGGCCTCTGCAAAACCGTGGTTAAAGTATGTGCAGGTTCCGCTTTTGCTCTTAAACGCTAAAAACGATCCTTTCATGCCGCAATGGGCTTTGCCGACCCTATCGGATGTTTCAGATAATGTTTGGCTGGATCAACCTGAAGAAGGGGGACACGTGGGATTCCCAACGGGTAACCCGCCCGGCAAAATTGATTATCTGCCTAAACGAATCTTTCGATTCTTCTTAGAAAGGCGGTGAACGGTTTTTCCTCTAAAGAAGAGCCTGCTATAGTCTGACTATTGTCAGAGAGGAGACAACACATGGATAAGCGACTTTCTTTAGTCTGTAGTTTGGTTCTTGGGGTTTTCTGTGTGTCCTCATCGGTCGCGGCGAGTCTTTGCGGACCGCGTGCGGCCGCGGTTGAATTCGCAATCGATGCGTCTTCCTCAATGGGTGAGAGCTACGCGCGGCCTCAGTTTGTTAATGATGAAAAAGAGGCGGCTCTTTTGGGTAATCAATCGTCAAAACTCGCTTACGCGCGGCAATTTGTCAAGATGGCGGCAGAAAAAATTAATCCCACCAAAGAAATGGTGACGGGGCTAGCCACATTTATGCCTTCAAGCCAGATCCTTAAGACGCAAAAGCGTACGGGCGAAGCCTTTTCAAAGTCGCTCTCCGAAGTCAAAATCTCCGCTTCGACTCAATCGTTGAACAATTTCGATAAAAAGGCGTTGGACTATTTTGCTCGTAAACGCAAAGAACCGACCACGCTTTTTGTCATCACAGACGGTGATATAGACAAGGGTTCCCATGATCCGGCCAAGGTTTTGCAAACGTTTTATCAGAATAATCCGAAAAGTTGTGTGCATCTGATTTCATTGGCTCAGACGGACTCTGAAAAAGAGGTCATAACCCGTTTGCGCCGAGTCAACGCCTGTTCGACGATGGCGACGGTTGCCGACATGATGGCCGATCGTCAAAAATTCAATGCCATGGTAGAGGGCAATGTGTACCGTAATTGCTCATCCCAAGAGGATCTGGAAGTCGCCGGGATTCCTTTTGTTAAAAAGTCAACCACGTTGGATAAAAAAGCCATTGCAGTGCTGGACCAGGTGATGGAAGTGATCGCGCAACGTCCAAAGGACGAATCCATGTTGATTTTGGGCTGGACCGATACAGAGGGCGATGCGGCTTTTAATAAGCGTCTTGGTTTGCAGCGGGCAAAGGTTGTCAAAGATTACCTTGTTTCCAAAGGAGTCGAGGATCACCGAATGGCTGTAATGGGCGGCGGTGAGTCAGAGAAGTTTGACAACACGACCGAAGCCGGAAGAAAACTCAATCGTCGGGTGGACATCATTTTTGGTCAATGAACACCGCTCAATGCGGGGCTTTTTCTCTTTTTCGAATTTAGCTAAAATACGCTCTTTAATTTTTAATAAAAACGTTGCCGCGTCGGTTTGTTCTACCGGGTCTGCGGTTCCGTCTGTAAACGGAGGCTCTTATGTCCCATAAGTGGCTCAGCAAGGATACGCTTTGCGGCCTTGTTGCATTAACGCTTTTTATTCTGACGATTCCTTTGAGTAATTGGGTCGTTGTCAATGTCGGTTTGGTTTGCGAGACCAACGGTCCATGTTTAATTCCTGTTTGGCCGGGGCTGATGGCGCCTTCTGCGGTCATGATTGCAGGGGCCGCCCCGGTTTTAAGAAATGGCGTACAGGCCTTTCTTGGTGCTCCCTTTTCTCTTTTGGCGATTGCCGTGGGCACAGCGCTATCGGCGCTTTTTGCCGCCCCCTCTTTAGTGATCGCCTCCGCAGCTGCCTTCTGTTTTTCTGAATTGGCCGACTTTGCGGTCTACACGCCGATGAGAAAACGCTTCCCGGCTTTCTCGGTTGTCATGGCGGGGCTGGTGGGTTCTGTTATTGATAGCGCCATTTTCCTTTCGCTCGCTTTCGGCAGTATCGAATTCATTACCGGTCAAGTGTTGGGTAAGTTCTGGATGTCACTTTTAGCCGGGATGGTTATTCGCTATTTAAGACCTCGTTTGGTCGCGCATCCTAAGTTCTAGGTTAAGATTGGAAAACCTCCGGAATCGGAGGTTTTCAATTATTTGGCCTTCTTTTGTCTGTATTCTTCAAAGCCTTTTTCTCTTAATAAGCATGCCGGACAGCGACCGCAACCGTATCCCCATGCATGCAAGTGCTCTCTGTCACCTTCGTAGCAGGTATGAGTTTCTTTCACGATGAAGTCAACGAGTTTATCACCGCCCACTTCGTGAGCCAGTTCCCACGTCTGCGCCTTTGTTCTGTACATCAACGGCGTCACAATTTCGATAGGCCAATCCATTCCCAGCGAGAGAGCTTTTTGCATGGCATCCATTGTGTTGCGGCGGCAATCCGGATAGCCTGAAAAATCAGCCTGGCCCACGCCTGTGATAATGGTGTGGATGTCTCGCAAGTAGGCTCTGGCGCCAATGTAGGTCATGAACATTAGGTTTCTGGCCGGCACAAAAGAAGAGGGCAGCCCGCGCTTTCCTTCGGAGACGATGGCTTCGCCCGATCCGGTTAAAGCACTGCTGGAGACCTGACCGAAGGTACTGGCGTCAATGACAAGGTCAGGGCCAAGGCGGCATGCAAAGTTAGGAAATTGAGTCTGAATTTTTTTGAGAATTTCTTTTCGGCAAATCAATTCCACATTGTTTTTCTGGCCATAATTGAAACCGACGGTTTCGACACGATCAAAATTTTTCAAAGCCCAAAAAAGACATGTGGTTGTCCACCTGAAAAACTGACAATGGCAGCCTTAGACATAAAAATTTCCTTTCAACTCATTTTTTAGGATTTTTGTTCTGCTTTTTGTCGCTGTCGTTTTTGTCAGAACTTCCTTTTTTAAAAGCGTGTCCAATTTCTTTTGTGGTATCACGAGTTGTATGACCAATTTCACGAGTGATATCCCGAGTCGCATGACCAATGCTTCGACCAGCGTCTTTAATAGCACCAAAAAACGAGTCGGAAGCATAAGTGGGCGAGGTTGTTATTGACAGAGCTAAAAGAAGGCCGGAAACAAAAGTTTTGAACATGGTTTTAAACTTCTTGAGAATTGAGACTTCCAATATGTTACCTGGCTTTTGACTCTTAGGCGGATGTATTTCACTTCGGTTGATTTTTTTGGTTTGCCTTTTTAGATTGTCACGAGGCTCTGCTTATGTGTTAACCTTCGGTCTGTTTTTTGAGAATCATTTTCTATATGTCTGACAAAACTGCCGTCATTTTGATGAATACCGGATCGCCCGCGGCGCCGACTGAGGCGGCTTTGCGTACATATCTAAAAGAATTTTTATCGGATCCGCGCATTATTGAACTACCATCTTGGATATGGCAACCCATACTCAGAGGAATCATTCTTCGAACCCGCCCGGCCAAAAGTGCTCAGCGTTATAGAAAAATATGGATGCCAGATGGTTCCCCCTTGATTGTTTATACGCAAAAGATTGTCGAGGCTCTTAACGACCGTTTGCCTGATGATATTGTCGTTGCCATGGCTATGAAGGTGGGTTCTCCTTCGGTTGAACAAACGGTTGCCCGTCTAAAAAAAGACGGAATCGATCATTTTATTTTCTTTCCTATGTTTGCCCAGTACGCCACACAAACGACGGAGTCAGCTCTTGATGGAGTCAGGGAACTTAAAGAGGAATTGAAAGATATTCATTGGGATTGGATTCGTCCTTTTTATAACCGAGCCGATTTTATTGAGGCTTTGGCTGCGAAAATTCAGTCAAATCGCACGCCGGGAGCTCACCTTGTGATGAGTTTTCACGGCATTCCTGTCAAAAGCATTCAAAAAGGCAGCCCCTATGAAAAACAGTGCCGTGAGACAGCGCAAAGCATTGCGGCGAAGTTGCAATTAAAAGACGGGGATTATTCCATTGCCTATCAGTCACGTTTTGGTAACGATCACTGGCTTCAGCCTTATCTGACCGGACACGTTGAGTCGCTGGTTCATCAAGGCGTACGATCAATAGATGTCGTCTGCTTATCCTTTAGTGTTGATTGTTTGGAAACGCTCGAAGAAATCGGCATTGAACTCAAGAATCATTTCCTTTCATTAGGAGGCGAGCACTTCAATCTTTTGCCGTGCCTCAATGATGACGCTAGCGCTCTGGATTGTTATGAGAAATTAATTCTTGAATCCATTTCTACTCTGAAGAGCAATTGACGCTAAAAAGAAAAGAAGTCAATAGTCAGTCGGCTATTGACTTCTAAAGTGCAGATTGGTACTGGACTACTTCAAGTACGTTTTATAAAACACTTCAATTTTGTCAAATGGAATCTTGTCCATTTGATCATAAAGATCCGTGTGACTGGCTCCCGACACGATAACCAGTTCTTTATTGTCCCCTTTGAGGAGTTTAAAAGCGTCTTCACCAAAATAACGTGAGTGTGCTTTTTCGCCATGAACAATCATGACAGCGTTACGAATCTCACCGGCGTAACTCAAAATCGGCATTGTCATAAATGACAGTGACGAGGTGACATTCCAGCCTCGATTGGAATTCAATGAACGGGGGTGGTAGCCACGTTCGGTTTTATAGTAAGCGTAGTAGTCCTTTACAAATTGTGGAGCATCGGCCGGAAGTGGATCGACTACACCACCCGCTAAAGCGTAGTAGCCGTTTTTGTAGTCGCTTGTCCGTTGTTGGTTAAGTTTTTCACGCAATTCATAGCGCGCATTTTCATCCATCGCGTCAAAATATCCCTTGGCATTAAAGCGAGTCATGTCGTACATGGTGGAGGCCACTGTCGCCTTAATGCGGGTATCCATCGCGGCGGCATTAATCGCCATACCGCCCCAACCACAAATTCCTAAAATCCCGATTCGATTGGGATCAACGTCTTCACGCGTACTTAAATAATCTACCGCGGCGCTGAAATCTTCCGTGTTAATGTCCGGTGATGCTACATAACGGGGACTGCCGGAACTTTCACCGGTAAAGGACGGATCAAATGCGATGGTCAAAAAGCCGCGTTCAGCCAATGTTTGAGCGTATAGGCCTGAAGACTGTTCCTTGACAGCGCCAAACGGACCGCTTACTGCGATAGCCGGTAATTGACCACTGGCATTTTTGGGGATGTAGAGATCGGCCGCCAAGGTGATGCCGTATCGATTCACGAAAGTCACTTTGGAATGATTGACTTTAGGGCTTTGTTTAAAGACCTTGTCCCATTTTTGCTCAAGCTTCAGCGGTTCAGCTTTGATGGGTGAAGGTTCAACATTTACGGCAGGGATTGCCGCATAGGCTGTGACAGCACAGGCTAAGCCAATGGATAAGGTGGTCTTTCCTATAGTCTTTTTCACGTTCATGATCACTCTCCGTTAAAGCGAAAATTGGCAATCTGACAGATCTCGTCTATCTAGAAAAAGTCTATGAAAAAGACTATTCAATAACAAATACTTTGTTTTTATTGCTTGCCATGCCTATAAGGCATAAATTATTAAATTCCCCAGTCATTCGAAAGAAAAGGAAATTAAATTTTCGCTTCCTCTTCTTTTAACAAGGCAATCAGTCTCTTAGAGGCGGGGCTAAGGTTTCGGGAATGATTCCATGCAATCATAATGTCGCATTCCAAGCGAGGATATAAGGGTAGCCAAACCAGACCGGATGCCGCTGTTGGATTGATGATTCCATCTAATGCAAGAACGTGGCCAACACCGGCGGGTGCCAGTACATAGGCGTTGTAGAGAAGGTTGAAGGTTCCGACGATATTTAAGTCCGCTCGCAAGTCATTGAGCCAGCCGTCAAATTCGTTTCGACGATACGACTGCTCGGAACAAAGTAAAGGTTGACCGATCAAATCAGAGGCTTCAATGTGTTTTTTTCCGGCAAAAGGACCGTCAACGCGTGTGAGCAGTCCCCAGACATCCTTTTGTTTGAACTTGATTGCGCTGTAGCCCAATGTATCGGCGATACCTACAAAAACACCGAAATCGGTAAGCCCGGAATGTAATTCGGATTTCACTTGTGCTTCAGCGCCGCTTGTGATGTGAAAACGAACTTTTGGGGCCTCTTTTTGTAATCGGGCGATAGCTCGGGCAAGACTACTTAATGCCGGAGTTTCACCGGAAGCAATACGAATTTCTCCGGTCATTTCATCGTCCGAACGGATTTCAGCTTTAGTGCGGTCAAAAAGACTGACGATGGCTTGAGCGCGTTCGTAAAATAGTTTGCCTTTCTCTGTCAAATGAAGTTTGCGATTGGTACGAACAAATAAGGTATGGCCCAGTTCTTCTTCAAGTTCCATAAACTGACGCGATAAGGTTGGCTGAGTGACATGCAGTTTTTGTGCGGCGCCTGAAATACTTTGTTGTTCCGCTGCAGCTAGGAAATAACGAAGAACGCGAATATCCATTATTAGTCACCTGTGTTGTGAGCTTATTGGCTCATTATGCCCGAGAATGCTTTCTTGCGATGAGGATCCTTCCTGGTTATTTTGGGAAATTTATGCCCATTTTATTATCGACTTGAATTTTTCCGAATCGTCCCCATATTGGGATTATCTAAGTTATTACCCGTTTCGGAGAAAGAATCCATGCAAGAAGAAACGACCAAAGACACGGAAGTGAAAGATCAAAATCAGTCGCAAACCGCTGCCGAGCAGACTCAACC
>ENA-OPSK01002333-OPSK01002333.1-human-gut-metagenome-genome-assembly--contig:-NODE-2333-length-11538-cov-2.229121_pt1 | contig 11538 bp, 8 predicted proteins | sample MGYA00241807_ERZ501905 | MGnify/ENA primary metagenome ERZ501905 (study PRJEB25962, sample SAMEA2042111) | human gut metagenome | biome: human gut; feature: human-associated habitat; material: faeces...
GGGTATATTTTCTCTGGGGGTTCGTCTGTTTACTCACCCCGGCAAATTCCTATTTATCCTTCCATAATCCGTGGAGATTGCAGTATTCGTAAGCTGCTACAAATTCATCTCCATCAGCTAAAGTAAAAGTAGCTTTCGGAGTATCTCCTGGCTGGAATTTATGGAGCTGTCCACCGTTCTTTGTTTCGATATATACGCCCATAATATAATGTTCTGGAAGCATTGGATGTTCTACGGAGGAAACAGCAACGGTAATCTTATTACCTTCCTGTGTTACTACAGGAACGTGTTTCTCTACAGCGGCATCTGTTGTGTTCGCTTTTAAATTCTTAAGGTTCTCTACAGAGGAACCTGCCCCAAATAATTCTAATAATACTGTTCTGTCTTCTGTACGATAAAATTTAGCCATGTGTTCTTCTCCTTTTCTAAAATTTTAATATGGTTATAATACCTCTTAGAAATAAAAATAGTAACTATTACTGTGATTAGATTATACCCCATGAGAAATGAAATGTCAATATAAAAATACCTGTATTATTCTATGATTTTTGATGGAAAATCTTAAAAAAACGTGATAATATCTCTCTGTGAGTTTTTCAGAATGTATTTCAATCTGTTTAATGGTAAAAATAGAAGTTTGAGAATGATAAAAAGTTATAAAAATGAAAGGGTAAATAGATGGATATTACAATAAATGAGTTAGGACAATTAACGCCAGACAGCTATATATTACTTGATATGCGTGGAGATGTGGAAGTAGGACACGGAATCATTCCCGGAGCAATTCATATGAGCAAGGAAGAAATTTTAGAAAAATATTCGGGTGGACTTGTAAAAGCAGATGAGGCAGAGGCGGCAGAAAGAGAAGATTCTGCGGAAAAGAAGCTGATTATTTACTGTGCGCGAGGACGTATTAGCCAGGAACTTGCAGAAGCATTACGTGATAGAGGATATGATGCATATAGTTTAAAAGGCGGATATACTTCCTGGTTGTTAAATGAAATGAAGAATCAGCAGGCAGACGAGGTATGTGCACAGGTAGAGAAGAGTATCCGAAAAAAGTTTCGTAAGAATATCTGGTGTAAGTTTACAAAGGCGATTAATCAGTATGAACTTGTAAAAGAAGGAGATTGTATTGCGGTATGCATTTCTGGTGGAAAGGATTCTATGCTGATGGCGAAGCTTTTTCAGGAATTAAAACTGCATAATAAGTTTCCATTCGAGGTGAAGTTTGTAGTTATGGATCCAGGATATAGTCCGGAAAATAGAAAGGTTATTGAAGAGAATGCAAGAAAATTAAAGATTCCGATTCATATTTTTGAATCTGATATTTTTGAATCTGTATATCATATTGAAAAGTCTCCATGTTACCTCTGTGCCAGAATGAGAAGAGGGTATCTCTATAATTTTGCAAAGGAATTGGGCTGTAATAAAATAGCTCTGGGACATCATTATGATGATGTTATTGAGACGATTCTTATGGGAATGCTTTACGGCGCGCAGATCCAGACGATGATGCCGAAACTTCATAGTACGAATTTTGAGGGGATGGAATTGATTCGTCCATTATATCTTATCCGTGAGGATGATATTAAGGCATGGAGAGATTATAACGATCTTCGGTTTATTCAGTGTGCATGTAAATTTACAGATACTTGTACAACATGTAATAACGAGGAAAATCAGTCTAAGAGAGTAGAGATAAAGCAGCTTATTGCAGAAATCAAAAAGAAAAATCCATATGTTGAAGCACATATCTTTAAGAGTGTGGAAAATGTAAATATTGAAACTGTTATCGCCTATAAAAAAGATGGAGTGAAACATCATTTTTTAGATAATTATGATTTGTAAGGGAATATGTTACATAGGAATTGCTTATTATTTTAAACGAAAACGGGTTTAAATTGTGTTTGTGTAAAACATAATTGAAACGGCAAGCTGGGAAGAAATTGAAAAAGCGATGTTTAAATTGTGTTTGTGTAAAACATAATTTTTCTTTCCTTTCTTTGATATCCTTGCATTTTTATGATAAAATTATCTTCAAATTATACATTTACTATATATAAAAGGAGAACAATCATGCCAGTATTTGATTTTAGTAATATGCAGGCTAAAAAAGAGCCTGTACGCTGCACATACGCGATGGTTTACTCAGATAATGACCATGCTTCACCGGAAAATCCAATTCTTGTGATCGATAATCAAAAAAGAGAATGGAAACATCATTCCTTTGGTATTTTCGCAAATCCAAATAAACAGACAACTTTTGAATTTGAAGAAGAAGATGGCATTATCAGTGCCAATATTCTTCAGATTGATTCCCGCTTTGTAAGCCTGATCAAATGGCTCGGCGAAAATCATATCAACGTTCGTCTGTCCGGCAAGAACCTCCCAGACGGTTATGCAGTCTACAAAATTCGTGAAATTGCCTATGGCGGTGCCACAAAATTATCTGCTGAAGACGGTTTCCTTCAGTTTATGATGGAACGGCTCTTTTCCAGCAGCGCCCCGCTTGACGAGACGCTGAAAGAGGAAGACTCTGAACTTGGTGATGATATGAAACTTACAAGTATTCAGAGTATTACCGACTTCATTACTTGTGCCGGAAGAACTCTTCCTGATAACATCCGTCTTTGGGCAAGACGTAATCTGGCAGTTGCAAAATCCCACGAAGTATCCCCGGAAGAACGACGCCACGCACAGCGTGCGCTTTCTATTATGATGAATATCCAGTGGAAGACAGATTATTTTGAATCAATTGATCCTGATGAAGCAAGACGTATCTTAGACGAAGAACTCTACGGTATGGAACGCGTAAAGCAACGTATTATAGAGACAATCATCCAGATTAACCGTACACATACCCTTCCGGCTTACGGACTTCTCCTGGTAGGACCTGCAGGAACAGGAAAATCTCAAATTGCCTACGCTGTTGCAAGAATCCTTAAACTGCCTTGGACAACTTTGGATATGAGCTCCATCAATGACCCGGAACAGTTGACCGGAAGTTCCCGTATATACGCAAATGCCAAGACCGGTATTATTATGGATGCATTTGCAATGGCAGGAGAATCTAACCTGGTTTTCATTATCAACGAGCTTGATAAAGCTGCTTCCGGTAAAGGAAATGGAAATCCAGCCGATGTATTGTTGACACTATTAGATAATCTTGGATTTACAGACAACTACATTGAGTGTATGATTCCAACTTCCGGTGTTTATCCAATTGCAACAGCCAATGATAAAGATCAGATCAGTGCTCCTTTGATGTCACGTTTTGCAGTAATTGAATTACCGGATTACACTATCGAAGAGAAGAAAGTCATCTTTTCAAAATTTGCACTTCCGAAGATTTTAAAGAGAATTGGATTAAAGGAGAATGAATGTATTATTCCTTCTGATGCTTTAGATGAAATTATGAAAATCTATACAAACACTTCCGGAATACGTGATCTTGAACAGGCAGCTGAACATATTGCAGCGCACACACTCTATCAAATTGAAGTGAATCACGTTACTTCTGTTACATTTACAGCAGATATGATTCGAAAACTGCTTGTATAAAAACATATAAAATATTCGTTATTTCTTGATTTAAAAAAGATGATGTTGCCAAGCTTATAAAGAAAGCTTAAACAACATCATCTTTTTATTTCATTTTATTAATCAGCAATATAAACTTTTCCGAAATTAAATTTAAAACCTCTGTTATATTTCATTTCCTGCTTGATATCCACTGCGGATAGCTACCGAAATATCTGCTGTTCTTTCACCACTACAGTCTCCAACATATTCAAATGGAACTGTCAGCTTACTGTCATCAAAGAGATTTTTCTTTGAGCCAAGAGCATTGATGATTGTATCAGCTTCGATTGTTATATCTGCTCCGTCTTTTGTATTCGTTGCAAAAATCACATTATTTTCAATAGATTTTACTTTTGTATTTACATATTGTTTCACATCATGCTCTTCAAAATCTTTCATAATCAGCGGCATTACCGTCTCAGATTCTCCAGTTGCAATCTGAGACAGCATTTCAATAATACTGACTTTCAATCCTTTTTGTGCTAAGAATTCTGCGGTCTCTGTTCCTACAAGTCCCCCACCGAGAACGGCACAATTTCCACTTACAGCCTCTCCATTTAAAACATCCCACGAAGATACCACATTACTATTTTCTACAGACATTGGAAGTTCCATATTATGTGCACCTATCGCCAGAATTACATTGTCATACTGATTCAATTCTTCATAGGTCGGCTCTGTATTCAATTCTACTTTTACAGAAAGTTCTGGGAGAATTTTTTCATAATATTCTATTGCTCTTAAAATCTCATTTTTTCTTGGTGGAACTGCTGCCAAATGAATCTGTCCGCCAATTTTTTCTGATTTTTCATAAACAACAACGTCATGTCCGCGTTTTGCTGCAACTCTTGCGGCTTCAAGCCCTGCAATTCCGCCGCCTACAACTGCAACTTTTTTCTTATCCTGTGCCGGTTTAATAAATACTGTACCTTCGTTTCCATTTTCTGCATTTAATACACATGAAATATAACGGCGTCCCTGAATCGCATCCACACAGCCTTTATTACAATTAAGACATTCTCTAATACATTCTCCGGATTCTGCTTTATTCGCAATATCCGCATCAGCTAGCATAGACCGTCCATAAGCTACGATATCAGCATCTCCGTCTTCAAGGATTTTTTCTCCTGCTTCTAAGCTGACAACACGGCCAACTGTTGCAACCGGAACAGATACCAGTTTTTTCACTTCTCTGGCAACCGGAAGTGTCCAGTTATATGGAACATCTCCCATCGGCGGGATTGTATCTCCCATGTTTCCTGTATGGTTTGCCTGAGCAACCTGGATCATATCAATTCCTGCTTCATCAAGCATCTTAGCAAACTGGATTCCTTCTTCTGCCTCAAGTCCTCCTTTTCCACGAAGTGTTCCGTCAGGATTTACTGTAATAATTGGCAACTTGTACTCAATCATAAGATCCGGTGCTGCTTCTTTGATTGCTGCTACTACTTCAAGTGCGTATCTTGTACGATTCTCAAGGCTTCCTCCATACTGATCTTCTCTATGGTTCAGAATCTTAGAGCAAAGAGAACCAAGGAGACGGTCTCCATGTACTTCAATCGCATCGATTCCGGCTTTCTGTGCCTTTTCTGCACATGCAGCGATGCTGTTTTTAATATCTTCTAACTGTTCAACAGTTGCCTCTGTTACAAAATGCTGCATATCATGATGAAGTTTTGCATAAGCGCCTTTTGTAAGTCTGTCGCATTCTTCCATCTGTTTCTTTGCTTCTTCTGCATTTCCCTCAGCCTGTGCTTTTGCCGCAGCCTGTCTTGCGATACCTGCTTCCATGATCATGCGTCCTACTCCCGGTACATCATACTCCGGATGGAATAGCTGAAGTGCAAGCTTACAATCATACTTATGTAATGTGTCTGCCAGATTTTTATATACCGGAATCTGACTGTCATCATAAAGCTTCGGTGTCGGTGAAGCTGTTCTTACAGGAGCTACATCTCCGATAACAACATACGCTGCTCCACCTTTCGCAAGTCTTTCATAAAAGTTTAAGCTTCTCTCCCCAATAGATCCGTCTCTTTCTTCATATCCTGTTGTAAGCGGTGGAAACATGATTCTGTTTTTTAAAGTAAGATTTCCAACTTTAATTGGTTCTAATAATTTCTTTCCCATCTATATTCTCTCCATTCTTTATTTCTTAATCTCTTTCAAATTAACACACTTAGGATTCTTGTCAGCATTTGCTGACACATCCTTTTTTCGATTACAGTTCTTCTGCCAGTTTATGTCCTGCAGCAATTGCATCTTTCAAATTTCCGACTTTATCACAGTCTCCGATAAAATGAACTCTCTCTTCTGTAGTCTCTACCTTGTTCGGTGCATATCCGACTGCAAAGATCAGCGTATCAGCATCTGTAATATGGTATTCCTTTCCGTCCTTCTCATAAGTGATTGTAGTCTCATCAACCTTTGTTACCTGACTGTTTAATTCAATCTTTACACCTTTTCTCTTGAGTCTCATTGTCAGCTGACTCTTCGCTGCTCCGCCTTCTCCCGGCATCAGCGATGGTGTCATCTCGATAATTGTAATGTCACGGTTTGCAGGGAACATATCATCAATCAATGGTGCAAGGTAATCTGCTGTTTCACATCCTACAGATCCGCCGCCAAGAACAACGATTTTTCTTCCTGGATATTTTCTTCCGGCAAGTACATCATCTGCTGTCATTGTCTGCTTAAAGACCTTAAAAGGAGGGATTTCCTTAGGAACTGCTCCTGTTGAACAGACAACCTCATAATCCTTAAATTCTCCGGCAAGCATTTCTGGAGTCACTTCACAATTCATACGAACTTCAATTCCTTCATTCTTCAGACGACGTGTCATGAATTTGATTACTTTACAAAGTTCCTGCTTTGCAATTGGAACGGCTGCAAGTCTGAGAAGTCCTCCCAGCTCTCCACTCTTTTCACAGAGAACAACTTCATGTCCACGTTTCTTCGCGACATACGCTGCTTCCATTCCGGCCGGTCCTCCACCGATCACAAGAATTTTTTTCTTATCTTTAGCTTCTTCGATTTCTTCAGATTCAACCGATGGATTCACTGTACAGCTAATCGGATTACCAAACATAATTCCCGTCAGACATCGGCCACATCCAATACATGGACGAATATCATCCGTCTTTCCTGCAGCCGCTTTATTTGCAAATTCACTGTCACATAAGTTTGGACGGCCAATCATACAAATATCTGTTTTTCCATTTGCAATCAATTCTTCAGCTACCCAAGGCTCATTAATTCTTGCAACTGTAGATACCGGAATATTCACATGTTTTCTGATTTCTTCACTTGCATGCGCATGAGGTGCAGGTGATGTACCAGGTGCCGGCATAGAACTTCCTCTTTTGATCGTGTTTCCTCCGGAAACATGGATGAAATCAACACCTGTCTTTTCAAGCTGTTTTGAGACATAAATCATGTCATTGAGTGTCAATCCGCCATCACTATACTCATCACCCGAAATACGGACATCAATGATAAAATCATCGCCGCAAAGTTCACGAATCTTGGCAATTACTTCCAGTGTCAGTCTAAGACGACCATTAATATCTCCGCCGTACTCATCTGTTCTCTTATTATAAAGTGGAGTAAGGAAACCTCCAAGCAGACCATGTGCATGTGCACACTGAATCTCAACTCCGTCTCCACCTGCAATCTGGAAGCGACGTGCAGCCTCTCCAAACTGCTGAACCAATACATGCAGCTCTTCTACTGTGACCGCTCTCGGTGCTGATTTTGCGTAATATGGTCCTACATTAGATGGTGCGATTAGCTGTGGTGTTCCCGGAATTGGAAATGCCATATAAGCCGGGTGGAATAACTGTGCCAAAATATTTGTATCATACTGATGCACAGCATCTACCAACTTCTTCCAGCCAGGAATATAAGAATCATCATAAATAGACATATCTCCCGGCAAATAAGTATATACAGGTTCTACTGTCGTAACTTCTGTAACAATAAGTCCAACCCCACCCTTTGCTCTTGCTGAGTAATGCTCTACTAATGCATCTGTCACATATCCTTTGTCTGCCATGTTAGTAGAGATTGGTGGCATAAAAATTCTGTTCTTTACAGTTGTTTTTCCAATTTTGATTGGCTCAAATAAATGTGGAAATTTTTTGTTCATTTTTTTCTTTCCTCCGCTTTTGTTACAAATTGCTTCCCCAAAAACAATTTGATAATTTTTTATCATCACTGCATTATAACATTGTTTTCTTTGTTTGAAAACAGCTCTGCTTCAACACAGAAAAAATATTTTATTCTCTCGATGCTCACGATTGAATACGCAAGCCAGCGAAGCCGTACCGAGCGTGACAATTTACTTCTCACTACCGTTTCTATACAGGCAAAAAAAGAGATTGCGCAGCTTTCTGATTCCAAAAAGCAGGCCGCAATCTATCGTCATGATTTAAGACACCATATGAACTTTATTCAAAACTGTATTCAAGAACAAAAAACTGAAGAAGCCCTCTCTTACATTAACGAAATCTGTACAACATTGCAGTCTGGTGCAATCCAAAAATACTGTGAAAATGAATCTGTCAATCTGATTCTCTCTTCCTATATTGAAAAAGCACAGGCACTTCAGATCCAAACTACTATTTCCGTAACTGCAACTGATTTTTCAAGATTTCAGATTACAGACCTTTGCAGCTTGCTTTCAAATGCTCTGGAAAATGCGATCCATGCGTGTACACAGATCACATATCCGGAAGGTCGTTATATCAATCTGAAACTCTATGAAAAAAATGAACAATTATGTATCAACCTTGCAAACAGCTACGAAGAAGAACCTGCTTTTGAAAATGATATTCCTGTTTCACACAAAGTCGGACATGGCTTCGGTGTACAAAGCATGATTTCTGTCGTAAATAAATATTCAGGTATCTATGGTTTCTTTGCCCAAAATGGTGAATTTAGATTTCAGGCAACATTTTAAAAATGTTGTCTTCTAATTCACTGTCATAAAATAACTCAGGCTGATTTCATTTGCTGCTACATCCGCAAGATTTAAGCAGCTGTTTCCCATACGGTCGATCAGATGAAGAATATTTGTGAATGGTGCTGTCAGACTTGCTTTACATTTTCCTTTATTTACACGTTGCAGATGCGCCTTTCTCATCTTAATATCCAAATCCATGATCTTATCTTTCCGCTTAACCATTTTATCTATCTGGACCGATTTATCTCCCTGCAATGCCTTCATTGAATCAATAAACATTTTTTCCAGTGTTCTTAGACTCTTCTGTAATTCATCCATTGCTTCCGGCGTATATTTATAATTATTTTGTTCCTTCTCCTGGATACATTTTGCAATTTCCACACTTAAGCTTCCCATACGTTCCACATCACTTAAAATATACATTAAGCTCGCCGTCTGAGCTGCCTGCTGCTCTGTCATTGTTCCGGAAGAGAATAAAAGTGCCAGATATTCGGTTGTTTTTTCCGTCAATGCTTTGATATTTTTCCCCTTCTCAAGCAAGCCTTCCAATTGACTGATATCTTCTGTTTTAACTATTTCAATCGTATTACTTACCGCATCCTTCACTATATCGCTGATATGTAAAATCTCTTTTGCCACAAGCTGAAGTGCTGCTGTTGGCTGATTTGTCATCTTTTCATCCAAATACAATGGCTTTGCCGGATCTACTGCAACTGCCTTTCCATCTGGGATTAAAGTCATAACAATCTTTACCATTACATTAATCAGACATACCCAGATCAAAGTCATTGTAATATTAAATACTGTATGTGAATTTGCAATCTGTCGGGAAATCACTTCGATTTCCGGTCCTTTCGGTGAAATATACTGAATCAGTGCTGCAAATGGTTTAATAAACCAGATAAACAGCAGACATCCTGATACATTAAAAATACAATGTGCTACAGCTGTACGTTTCGCATCCTTATTCTGTCCGATGCTAGCTAAAAGTGCTGTGATCGTTGTTCCGATATTATCTCCAAGAAGAATCGGAATCGCACCGGTAAGCCCTATTACACTGCTTACTCCGTCCGGTCCTGCCTGTGATGCAAAATTCTGCAGAACTGCAATCGTAGCTGAACTACTCTGCACAACCAATGTCATGACCGCTCCCAGTACAACACCAAGAACCGGAATGGATGAAACTTTTCCCATCAGATCAACAAAGACCGGACTTCCCGCCAAAGGTTTCATGACTTCACCCATGATTTCAATTCCTTCAAATAAAAGTCCGAATGAAAAAATTACCATACCGATATTTTTAACCTTTTCTTTTTTGCTAACAAAGTTCAGAATAAATCCAACAAAGATAATTGGATAAATATAATTGCTGATTTTAAATGCCATCAGCTGTGCCGTCATAGTGGTTCCTATGTTGGCACCAAAGATAACAGAAATTGCCTGCGGAAGACTCATAAGTCCCGCACTGACAAAACCGATAACCATAACTGTCGTCGCTGAACTGCTCTGCAATACAGCTGTTACAAGTGCTCCGGCAAGTGCTCCCATAATTGGATTTCTTGTAAGAAATCCAAGGATTTTTTTCATTCGTTCTCCTGCGGCTTTCTGAAGTGCATCACTCATGCTGTTCATTCCATAAAGGAACAAGGCAAGGCCACCGATCAGACCAAAAACCACTTTCACATTCTCGTTCATTTCTCTGTCCTCTCCTGTTATTATATAAGATCTACATTTTCCTATACAATTATAGAAGACAGAAATCAAATCTATGTGAGTGCTTGTGTAAAATAGGTGTAAAAATCAATGGAAATCTTTATAATGTTATAATTGACTTATTCATTTTTCACCTGCTGACATATAGTTTTCATTACGATTTATTATTCAGTCTACGTAATACCAACATCGCCTCATTCCTTACATTTTTGAACGTTCTGTCCGGTCTTCCAAGAAAATATCCTTGTCCGTAATGAACACCTAATCTACACAGACACTCCAACTCTGCTTCTGTTTCTATCCCTTCTGCAATCAGAATTGCTCCTGTCTCATTACAGTAATGCAACAGAAATTCCATCATAATTTCCTTTTTCTTATGTTTTTGAATATCTCTGACCAGTTCTATATCAACTTTTAAGTAGTTTGGCGATGTATTTACTACACGGTTCAGACCAGAATATCCAGCTCCAACATCATCCAAAGCTATTTCATATCCCTGATCTGCATAATGCTTCATAATCTGTTGCAGAATCTGATAGTTTTCTATATCCGACCGTTCCGTTATTTCAAATACAATGTCACAGGACGGTACTCCGGCTTTCGCAGCCTTACGGTTTGTAAATCCCTGTATGAACGATTTATCCTGAATGATATTACCATCTACATTAAGAAATAATTTTGCATGTTCTGGTTTATTCGCCGCTGCCTTCAATGCTTTATTTCTGCACAATTTTTCCAATTTCCAAACACAGCCTACCTGTTCAGCAATCACAAACAAATCTGAAATCATAAGAGTCGTATCATGCCTGTCGATACGACTAAGAGCTTCATATCCTGCCACATCTCCAGTCTGTAAATTTACAATCGGCTGAAATACCGGATATATAGCCTTTCTTTCTAATATTTTATAAAATTCATCTGCATTTTTTACTTTCATTATTTCTTCTCTGCCTCTGTGAATACATTTTCTGTAACCCTATCAACCCACTATATGATATCATCACTTTTTCATCCTTCAATCAGATTTAAGTAAAATCATAGTAAATTTTCACCATTGTTCAGCCAGACCAATTCTTATATAACACAAAGCAAATACGTACTACCACCTGTTTTTTATTATGAAAACTATATTAAATGAGGCTCTTACTGTCTATACAATAAAAGCCTCGTTATATATAGTCTATGTTCTGATTATTCAGATCTTACTGTCTTTTTCACACACCAGTCTTTCATAATCCAGAAATCCCCGGATATACATTTCTTTTGCCACAATTCCC
>ENA-OPSK01002337-OPSK01002337.1-human-gut-metagenome-genome-assembly--contig:-NODE-2337-length-11521-cov-1.968341_pt1 | contig 11521 bp, 14 predicted proteins | sample MGYA00241807_ERZ501905 | MGnify/ENA primary metagenome ERZ501905 (study PRJEB25962, sample SAMEA2042111) | human gut metagenome | biome: human gut; feature: human-associated habitat; material: faeces...
TTTAGAATATATTCAAATACCATTTCCGGCATACCGCCTTTTCGTCCTCCCAATACATCTGCACCTTTTAAATCACTCCATTTAAAATCCGGCATTTCTTCTCTTGCCACCAAAAAATTCCCCGCTCTCTGTGTAAGCTGTGCAAAATTCACCACAGCATCCTGCGCCCCTTGTTGATAAGCATAAATACTGGCTTCAGAGCCCATAAATCCAATATCCGCATCTCCTGAAAGAACGGCTGCCATTACCTTGTCTGCTCCAAATCCTGTTACCAGCTCAAGTTTTATTCCCTCTTTTACAAAATATCCTTCCTCTATGGCAACGTATTGAGGTGCATAAAATACAGAATGTGCAACCTCATTTAGCGTCACTGGAATTAACTGTGCTTCTGTTTCCTTTTCTTTGCCGCATCCGCTCAATGCAGCCGTAAGTCCCAGTATAACTGCAAATAAAACACTTATTTTCTTTTTCATATTTCCCCCATAAAATATAAAATTACCGCAGCGTGCGCACGCACATCTGCGGGTACAATATTATTTTATGATTGAGGAAAAATCCTGTTACTTTCCTTCTCGCTCTTTAAAATATTTCTTAACGCCTTCGATATCTGTATAAGCAAAATGACGTAAATCATCCTCCGGCATATGTCCTAATTCTTCCAAATCAGAGCTTCCTGTAAAAGGACAAATAGGTTTTAATTCCTCTTCTGTAAATCCCAGCTCTTCCATTTCTTTTTTAGAAATATACTGGCTCACTTCAATTTTATTACATGCTTTGCAATGATAAACACTAAAAAGTTCTTTACTCATAATTCTTGTCTCCTCCGTTTTTCTTCTTTTCATTTTAATATAGCATAGTCACGAAAGCAATACTTGAAAATAACCTAAAAAAACTGCATAATAGATGAAAAAGGAGGATTTTGATTATGAAATTAGGATTTATCGGCTGCGGCAATATGGCATCTGCCATAATCGGCGGCATTTTAAATAAAGGACTGGCACAGCCTGAAGATATTTGTGCTTCTGTAAAAACGCAAAGCTCTGCCCAAAAAATTCAAAATACACTGGGAATTTCCTGTACTACGGATAATCTTGAAGTTGCGAAAACTACAGATTATCTCTTTTTAGCAGTCAAACCGCAGTTTTGTACCGATGTAGCTCTTCAGATTTAAGATGTTTTAACCGATAAACAGGTAATCATTTCTGTAATTGCAGGAAAAAATCTGGAATGGCTGAAGGAGCATTTGGGAAATGATAAAAAAATCATCCGCACCATGCCAAACACACCTGCTCTTGTAGGGGAAGGGGTCACAGGTGTATGCCCTGATAATCTGACATCAGATGAAGATCTTCAAAATGTTCTTACACTTTTAAGGTCATTTGGACAGGCAGATATTGTTACAGAACCTATTCTTGATATTGTAGGCGCAGTCAGCGGAAGCTCTCCCGCTTTTGTATTCATGTTTATTGAAGCTTTGGCTGACGGAGCTGTTGCAGAGGGGATGCCCAGAAAACAGGCTTATGATTTTGCTGCACAGGCAGTTCTCGGAAGTGCAAAAATGGTATTGGAAACAAAAAAACATCCCGGTGAGTTAAAAGACATGGTATGTTCTCCTGCCGGAACTACCATTGAAGGTGTAAATACTTTAGAAAAAGAAGGAATGCGAAGCGCCGTTATGGATGCGGTAAGAGCCTGCATTCAAAAAACCAGAAAATTATAAACAATTCTAAAGAATATTTATCTATTTTATGCTCTTCATAAAATAGATAAATATTTTATTTTTTTATAATCCAAATTCTTTAAATAAGCGCTCCTGATAACTTCTGTCCGAAGCTGCTTTTATGATATCCTCTATTCTTCCCAGTTTAGAAAGCTTTAAAGTAAGTTCATTGACACGCTCTTCTCCGATTTCCTCCCCCCTCTGTCTTTTTTGCTTCCAGCTCATCTTTCATTAATTCTTCTAATGCCTTACACATCTTTTTCGCCTCCTCGAATTTTTCTTCGTTTGCCCGCACAATAATATCCATCACAGACTCGTATAATGTGTTTTTCTTATGTTTTTTATAATCCTTCAATAATTCTTCCGCATCTTTTGTACTTTTAAGCTGATTAGTCAAGTTCCTAAGCCAAAGACTTTCTTTTTTAGAAAGCTCTCCGGTAACAATAATCTGAATAGGAAGGGTGTCACCAATCACATAATAAATCCCTGCATATACTTTTTCAATTTGTAGTTTTCTTTCCCCAACGATATGCCGAAAAAGCTCTCTTGGATAATTCTGACACACAAAGGAAATCGGCAATTCTTCCAGTAAAATCGAGTTTACCGGTGTTCTGTCCGCCTTATAAAAATATGTATACGCATATCCTTTGTAAAAGTCATCAATACATAGATAATCGTCAGGACTTTTATACTCTACGATATTGTACCTTCTAAATATCTTTCCTATATTTTTCTTTAGTATCTGTGTTTCTTTTTTTCTTAATCGGCACATCAATCATCATCGGCTTTGTCCCAAGTACATATTCTGATTTGAATTCCAGGTATTTTGCCTCCTCCCCAAATTCAATCTGAATACCCGCAAAAAATGCCGGATGCCACTGCAACAACTTTTCTGTCATAAAAACCTCCTTTTTTCATTTTTTCAGGAGGTTCCTTTTGGGAAGCTCCTGCCTTTGTTATTGTGAATAAAAGCATGAATTTCCCGAATATAGAATTGCTGTTAGATGAACAGGATTTTTAAAATTTCCTGCTCAATAGAAATTAAAAAGAAAATAATGCTTTCCATTATTCTATCACACACTCTGTGGTATGCAAACCTCATTTATCAAAATCCTCATAATGAAATTCAAAAAACCGCCGGTCTAACCAGCGGTTTCATCTCTTAAAACTATTTCCTTCTTTTTTCAATCACTGATGCTAAAATCTGCAACACAAGAGCCACTAAAATAACAGCTCCCGCTATAATCTTTCCTTCTATACTGGTAATCATCTGTGCAGCATATCCCAACAGCGGAAATGAAAATTCTACTTTTCCAATAAAATTCCCATAAGGAATAGGATTCATATCATTTGTTTTATTTGCATCACCTTTTGTAATAAATTCACCCATAACAATTCGATTTTCTACAACACGATGGGTAATAATAGCATTAGAGTCCTTTGCTCCGTAAAAAGCAATTACTTCATCTTTCTGGATATTTTTAGGGTCTTCTTTTCCGATATAGACCAGACTGCCAACAGGCAGTGCCGGCTCCATACTTCCACTGATTACCGAATAAATTTCATATCCCATCATTCTTGGAACTGTCAATGGTATACAGATTACCACAAGAATGATAAGCATAGCAGTGCCCAGTGCACTGCAAATCACAGCCACCGGGCTTTTTTTACCTTTTTTTCTGCTCAATTTTCTATCCTTTCCCTCTGCACTAATTACGTTTTCCTGCACGGTTTCTTCTCAGGAAAATAACAAGTCCTGCAAGTCCTGCTACTGCTGCTATTGAAATTGCAATGCCTGCCGCAAGGGGAAGTCCTTTCTTTACTTCTTTATCAAGATCTTTGTTTGCAAGAGGTGTATCCTCTTCATCCAAATCTACAATATCCTGAGGAACATCTTCCTCTGGAATTTCTGTTACCTCTCCATTATCTTCAGGCTGAGGTTCTTCATTCGGAGTTACATTCCCACCTTCTCCTGTTTCTCCCGTTCCTGTTCCCGGAGTCTGTGTTCCCGTCTGATTTCCTGTCGAAGCTGTTGGAGCTGTTGTGGTTCCTCCGTCAACATATTGAATAACTGTTTCTGTAATAGTCTCTCCCGGTGTTTCAATTACCTGTGTTTCTCCCTCAACATATTCAAATACAAACACATTTTCCGCTTCATTTGCTGACAAAGTCTTTGTAAGTGCCAATGCTCTTGGAGAATAACCTTCAATATAAATGTTTGCTACAACAGGCTTATCACCGATATTACCATAATATGTCTGGCTTGGTGCAAGTTCATTGCCGTCTTCGTCCTGATATCTTATTGTATAGCTTACCAGATTTCCTTTAATACCATAAGCAACTACATAATCTGAATCCTCTGTAATACGAAAAGAAGAAGCTGCCATCTCTTCTGTATCACGCCCACTTCGGCGAATTCCCTGAATATAATATTTGCTGTCATTATTCATGCTTACCGCACCTTTTTGTGGGTTAAAAGAAATCACATCATTGGCTTTTAAATTTTGAATTACAATTTTACCATCTTCCAGAGAAACCTTTGCAGAAGCACTTTTCACTTCCAGCCCTGCCATTGTGGAAAGCTTTCCTTGATTACCTCCATCAATGGTCACTTTATATGTGTATTCTGCTGCCAATGCCGGCACTGCTGAAAGGCTTAGGAGCAATCCTGCAGTCAGCACAGTCGCTAAAAGCTTTCTAATTTTTCTCATGACTATTGCTCCCCTTTCCTGCCTTTACGGTTTTTATTTACTGCTCTAATGCCAAAGAATAAAAGAATAAATCCGCTGATAAGTGTTACAGCACATATAGCAAAAACTTTTGTTTCATCTCCTGTCTTTGGTCCTGACCGGATAATCTTTTTTGTTTCTGTAATTTTCACCGGTTCTCCCGGTTTATAGGTAATATCTGCTGTTACCTTTTCCACAGCAAAATTTATCTGAAGCTTTGCCAGTGTATCCTGATAAGCATTTCCCTGTGTTTCACCATCTAATGCTACAGTCAGATGTACCTTACCTGCTTCGCCTGCATCTAAACGATCCAAATAGAAATAATCGCCCATGGCGCTGGTTGCCTGTTCCAGACCTTCACCTGCTGAACTTTGACCTTCGCCACCTACTTTATCACTGCTGTACAGAACCGTTTCTGTATTTTTGTGGTCTACATAAGTTAAACGATAAGTATAAGCACCGCCCTCTGCCACATTCTGGCTTTCCTCCAAACTCTGAATAATCTCGTTTGTCATATACCAGTCTGTCTTGTCTTTGCTTTTATTTTTAATTCCTATCTGAAGCTCCATAGAGTCTCCCGGAAGGAGCTTATAAACTGCTGCATTTACATCGGAAGTATTAAAATTGCTGTTCATTTTCTCTCCATTAAATTCAACAGCCCAATCTCCACTTCCCTGAATATTTTCTGCAAATACATTTATGGAAGTGCCTACAGTCATGAACGCTGCCATAACAAGGCACAAAATTTTCTTTCCCATCTTCTGTACCTCCTACTGTAAACTAAGTGTTCCATCTGCAGAAACATTCACATCCACACCCCATGCACTCTTAATTGCATCCTGTGCGTTATGCGTCTGTACTGCATTGACTTCTGCATCTACATGAAACTGATATCCATCATATTTATATATGTGGCGGATAATTTCATTGCCTTCTTCATCTTTGTCCGTTTCGACTTTTACTTTTTCAGCAATCTTATTATCTATTTTCAACGTATCTGTAAAATTCGGGGTACTCTCTCCTGCCGGTACAATTCCTGTATAATAAAGAATTGTACGCTCCGGAGTCGAAGCAGTTTCATCAATAATCCATCCATTACCTTCAACAAAATGTAAATCAATAAAATCAGGGGAAAGCTCCGTATCTTTATTACCCTTCGTATCTGTCCAGCTTTTGGTAAGAATTACTCTCACGTAACTGTCAATAGAACCACTATTGGAAACACCTAATTCTTCTCCATAAGCCTTTCCCGGCACAATGGAATCGCCCTTCTGCAAATCCTTAAAAAGCTCTCCTTTTGTTACATCCCACTCATTATTACTGTGGCTGTAATCTCGTGAAGAAATAGTTTTTCCATTCTCAGTCAAGCTGACACCAATACTGGATACCGACATATCCGCAATATAATTATCACTATAATACGTCAAAGCTGCTCTTGTACTTCCCACTGTACTCCCGGCCAGCAAAAGCGCTGATGCGGAAAGTAATGCAATTGGTCCGGCTGATAAAATTTTTCTTTTCTTTTTCATTATTCATCAACCTCCCCGTTTCCATTATAGATATCTTCACTGGAATCTGCAATCATATTCCAATCTGCATATGCTTTTCCGTTTTCATCATAAAGTACTGCGGTACATTCCTGAACAACAATAATATTAAAATCATCCTCACTATCCATATCATCAATCTTCACATTAAATGTATTGGATGTTTCACCTGCAGGAATAATCTGGCTGCAATAATAATAACCGTCATCTCCCTGACTCCATGTCCCCTCTGCATCAGGAGTAAATTTAAGCCCCGGCTGATACTTGTCTCCTGCAAATACTTTTACACGAACAAAGCAGTCCATGTCACCTGTATTTGTTACTGCAATACGTTTTTCCATGTTGACAACTTCTTCGTCCGGTATAATCGTTGTATTTCCCAGTTTAATCTCAGCCCCGCCGGAAGCCACTGTATACGTTGTAAAATACGCCATGGTTCCTCCTACAGATACACCTGCCACCAAAGTAAAGGCTGCGGCTGCCAGACAAAGATTTTTCTTATTCCATTTCTTTTTCATGGTCCTTTACCTCCTTTACTCTGCTGCATTTACACTATCAGACTGTTGTTCTACTGTCCAGACTCCTTCTTCATTCGCAAAATGGTTTACCACACTGGCTCCCCCATTTAATCTGTTATCATAACTATTTGTGAAAGTCACATGTACTCCATCTGTTTCTCCATCCTCTAATGCCTTTATGATAACTGTTTGAGAAGGTTCACTTGTCAACTCATAACTTGCACCACTGTAAATTTCTGTTACAGTTACTTCTGTTCCCGCCGGAATTTTATCTACCAGAATACTTTTGGTTCCTGTTGCATCAAATACCGCCGAAACCACATCGCTGTATATCTGTTCTCCGTCTTTTTTACCTTCAATCTGGAAAACGAACGTTGCATTTCCCAGTGTTTCATTGAAAGATGTTACAGTTTTGTCAATTACCAGATTTCCAAAACGTACTTCCTGACTTGGTTTTAATCCTGTTGTTACATCATATACCCAATCATCATTTCCTGTTGTGCTATAATAATTATTAGGTAATGAAAGTAAATATGAAGTAAACTTATATTCATATTCAGGTGAACGTACTGTTTCCGCTGCTACAAGGTACATACCAACAGATAAGTCATTAGTTTTTCCTTTTCCATTCTGAATGATACCCTCAGCTGTAGGCGCTTTCTTTTCATCTTCAATAATTTTTTCAGCCTTCTGGGCTTTTTCTTCCCACTCTTTTGCTGTAGTTTCTGATGTCACATCTTTGAAATCAAGGGCTTCATATCCTTTTACTGCTGTATAACTTCCTGTTTCGTTAATTTCTGCTACTTTATACAACTTAATCGGAATAGACATTTTTGAAAGCTCTGCGAAATCTCCTGCAAGGTCTCCACCCACTTCAAAAGTTGCAGAACACTTACGCTCTGTTTCAACACCACGGGCTGCGCTTACATCAAATAATATTGTACCTGACAGTATAAGTGATAATACAAGAAACCATACACTGCTTTTTTTTATTTTTCTGTTCATTTTCACCGCTTCCCCTCCTTCAAAAATCATTTTCGTTTTCTATCTTTTTTCTTAAATAAAAATCTCATAAAAAGTATAATTAAAAATGTTATAGACAATCCCAGTATCAGATATATCATATAATAATTTTGAACTGACTTCAACATTGTTTCTGCCACAGATGTTTCAACTTCTTCTTCACCGCTATATGGAACTCTGGTGCCACGAACCAGAAGTCTGTGTGAATTCACTCCGTAAGGTGTACAGGTAAATAATGTAACCTGATCTTTTCCCTCTTCTATCTGAAGAGCCTTTGCCAGAGCTTCGTGATCGTCCTTATCTACCATATCCAAAATCTGGTCTACCTGATATGCCAATACTTCATCTAAAACATGGATATAAAACATATCCCCTTTTCTCAGCTGATCCACATCTGTAAATAATCGTGCTGTAGGAAGCCCTCGATGAGCTGCCAATACACTATGTGTGCTTTCACCGCCTATGGGAAGCTTTGTCCCGTTTAAATGTCCGATACCTGTCTGCAGCACCTTATCACCGGTTCCGTGATAAATTGCATTTTTCACATTAATCTTAGGTATGGAAAGATATCCCATAACGCCATCCTTTGCTACATTTAATACCTTCCAGTATTCTGTGTTTTCCAGCTCTCCGTTATCTTCCCCGAATACATCTCCATACAAATTGTTCTGTATCAACGTTGCATCAAAAGCTTTTGCTTTTTCCCATTCTTCCGTAAAATCCACTTCCGTCATTTCTTCTACAGTAGATTCATAATTAGAAATTAACTTACTTTGTCGGTATGTATTCCACTGGTCTGATACTGTTGGATAAACAAGTATTCCAAATCCTATTAAAAACATCAGAGCAAACAGAATATTAAAAATCTTTCGTTTCATAATCAGTCCTCTTTCTGCTTATCTGAATTTTTCTTTTTATACAAAATATAAAGTCCTGCAATAAAAATTCCTGTCACTGTAAGTCCTACAAGAACCCAGAGTAAATAACTGGTGTGAAGGCTTGTTCCGCCAATCAGACCTTTAGGCGCTTCTTCCATTTCGACTTCTTCAAAGGGAACTCTGTGTCCACGAACCAAAAGTCTGTGGCTGTTTACACCATAAGGAGTACATGTAAGCAAAGTCACAAGATCTTGTCCTTCCTCTACTGCAAGCCCCTGTGTTTCTGTAGGCTCTACCACTGAAATCTGATCCACTTCATAACAAAGAGTATCATCCAAAACTGCTACTAAGAAATGATCTCCCTCTTTCAGTTTATCCAAATCTGTAAACAATTTGGCGCTTGGAAGTCCTCGATGAGCAGATATAACAGAATGTGTACTCTCACCACCTACAGGAAGAGAACTTCCCTCCAGGTGACCGGCTGCTTTCTCCAGCACCTCTTTCTCTGTAGTATGGTAAATTGGAACCTTTACATCAATCTTGGGAATTTCTACATATCCCATCATTCCGTCCCCGTTTAAATTCAGACTGGACATATATCCTTCGTCATCCTCCTCGGAGGCCCCTGCTACTGCAAAAGAGTCAGGCAAAACAGTTGGAAGAAGCTCTTGATTATAAGCTGTTGCTTCTGCCCATTCTTTATCATAATCAATTTCACCTGCTTGTTCTTTTTGAGCAATCTGTTCATCGTAGTTACTGATAAGTCGCTTCTGTCGGTATGTGTTCCACTGATTGGAAACAAACGGATACAGCAACAAGGACAAACCGGCTAAAAACATTATGCAAATTGTGATAGTAGTAATTTTTCTTTTCATCCGGGTTCTCCTTATTGTTGTATTTTTTATAAGAGCCGGGGCGGGTTACCGCCCCAGCTTATGAGTTTTTGTTATAAGAATTATAAAATTATTTGCTTTCTTTTCTGCGGCTAGCGAAGAATAAACCTGCTGCTGCAATCATGATTACACAACCACCGATTGTGAAGATTGTTGTACCGATACCACCTGTAGATGGAAGGGAAGAAAGTTTTGTGTTGATTACATTCATTCCCGGAGTCTGTGCTGGTTTACCATATTCAACAGTCCCTTTTGCCTCTCCATCAACATATACTGTATAATTTGTTACTTTTCCAGTTTCTTTATCTTTTTCAATATCTCCAATTTTTATTTCATATACATGATCATTCAGAGAAAATCCTGCTGGAGCTTTTGTCTCTTTCAGGTAATATGATGTGTCTGCATCCAGTCCTTCAAATTTAATATTACCATCATCTGTTGTTGTATATTTTCCAAATTCAATTTTGCAATCTGCATCTTTGTAAAGAGTAAACTCTGCACCTGCTAATGGAGTTTTATCATCATCTTCAACTTTCTGCATTACACCATCTAATTCAAATGTAAATGTATACTCTGTATTTTCTTTATGACCTGTTTCTCCACTCGGATTTCTTGTATAGTCAATAGTAGCTTTGTTTTCAGCCACTTTAACAACTGCATCTTCTGTTATAACTGCTGAATAAGAAACTACAACTGCTCTTTCTTCTGCTGTTTTCTCTGCTAAACTTTTGATATAAGTTTCATCAAAATTAATTACGAAAGACAGACCGTTTTCTGCCGGTGTATATGTATACTCTTCTCCAGCGTCTACTTTCTCTCCACCTACCGTTACAGTTGGCTGTAAACCGTCAGTATATCTTAAACCATTTACAATTGTATCAGAGATTTTGAATACAACATCTTTGTATTCTTTGCTGTAAGAAGGAATTGTTGTGTTAATTGTAAAGTTAACTGTCTGACCAACTTCATAGTTTTCCTGATCAGCTGTTTTTTCTACTGTCATTTCTGTAGATTTTGCGTATGCATCTTCTGTTACTAATTCCCAGTTATCATTTGCATTTGCTTCACCTACAGCCATTCCCTCTGCTGTATAATAAACGCTGGCAATCATAGGGTTGTAGATTTTTTCTGCATTTACTGCAGGAGGTGTTACAATAACCATCCAAGTACCCGGATTTAATGTTAAAGTTACTTCTTTACCTGTAGCTGTAACAGGAGCTGTAGCTTTAAGTCCACCAGTATTTCCTGCAAGACTTGTAATAAAGTCACTTGTCAAACCTTCTACAGCGTCTCCGTTAAATGCAACATCTTTACCTTCGTTGATAGAGTCTACCCATTTATAACCGATAAACCCGAACTCGTTATACTTACCTTCAATAATCTGGTATGCTGTTACTGTTGCTCCTGCTTCAATGTTAGATACTTTTACTTCTGCTGTGTCTGTTGCTGCAGGCACGTTTTCTGGCGCTGCCATTGTTGTCATGGTCCTTCCCATAACCATTACCATTGCTACTAACAATGCGAATACTTTCTTCATTTTCTTCATAATTTTTTCTCCTTTTCTTTGAGGTTTTCCCTCTTATATTTTACATCTACTACTTCTTTTCTCGTGGATGTAATTTTTGATGCTCCTGCGACTTGAGGCCGCTAAAAAGTTTTGTCATTTTCTAACTCTTCAGCACCTCCTCGCGTTTCATTTTATATAAGAGAAGCGTTGCTGCCATTAAAAGCAGTGTACCACCAATCGTATATACAAAAATTCCATGACCGCCAGTAGATGGAAGTTCATAAAGGGGAGTATTTTTAAAGTAGTATGTATCTTTACCATCCAGTTTATCTGTTTTTATTTCCTCACCTGTTGAAGAAACAATGTCTATAGCTATACCGCCTTCGATGATAATTGTCCATGTCTCTTCACTCTTAATATAGCCGGCAGGTGCTCTGACTTCTGTCAAAGTATACTCGCCATCTTTGAAGGTACCATTGAATAGCTTTGTACGTATGGAATCTGTATACCACTTCACAACTCCGTATTCATCTGTTTCGCCCCACCAAGTAGGTTCAGGGGCTTCTGTATTATTTTTTGTTAATTTGAATATTGCACCTTTAAGTTTAAGCTGATCAGAACTATCACTGATTTTCACAATCTGCCAATCTTTGCTGTTCGTAATAATAAAAGTAACAATTCCTTCATTATCAACAATCTCTGTTAC
>ENA-OPSK01002351-OPSK01002351.1-human-gut-metagenome-genome-assembly--contig:-NODE-2351-length-11454-cov-2.849460_pt1 | contig 11454 bp, 9 predicted proteins | sample MGYA00241807_ERZ501905 | MGnify/ENA primary metagenome ERZ501905 (study PRJEB25962, sample SAMEA2042111) | human gut metagenome | biome: human gut; feature: human-associated habitat; material: faeces...
CAGTAAAGGAAGCTGGTTATGAACCGGGGACGCAGATTGCATTTGCAATGGATGTGGCGGCCAGTGAGTTGTATAACAAAGATTCCGGATTGTATGATTTCCCGGGGGAAACACGCCTGAAAGTAGCTGAGGTGATGGCGAAAGGAAATCAGTGTGAAAGCAATTCGCCGCAGGAAATTTTGCATTCCAATGAACAGAAAATGCCAAAAGCAGAGACAATAGGAGTGCTGGCAGATACGATTTCTTTGTCGGTTCACAGAACTACGGAGGAGATGATTGCTTATTATGAACAATTGGTTCAGAAGTATCCGATTGTTTCTATCGAGGATGGATTGGATGAAAATGACTGGGAAGGCTGGCAGAAACTGACCAGACGACTGGGGGATAAGGTACAGCTTGTGGGTGATGACCTGTTTGTGACAAATCCGAAACGGTTAAAAGAAGGAATCACCAGGAAGGCAGGGAATGCGATTCTGATTAAAGTAAACCAGATTGGAACCTTATCGGAAAGTTTTGAGGCAATTGTGCTGGCAAAAAGAAACGGCTATCAGACAATCGTGTCCCACCGCTCCGGGGAGACGGAAGATTCGATGATCGCAGATATCGCAGTAGCGTTAAACTGTGGTCAGATCAAGACAGGCGCACCGTGCAGAGGAGAGCGCACAGCAAAGTATAATGAACTACTGCGAATAGAAGAAGTGCTTTAGCATTACAGTTTACTTGTTCCGAAAAGCAAGATGTGTTACACTATCAAGACCAGAGTGTGTTTGAAAGCCCAGATACTTGGAAGGTTTTTTAATACATTCAAAAAGCTGTTTCAAACGATTTAAATGAAATGGCGTGACATGGCAATAAAATAACCATCATAAAATGAGGAACATGAATGGAACAGGAAAAACAAAAGACAGTGGAGGAACTTGCGGCAAAAGTCATGGCTTATGCAAGAGATGAGCTGATGATCGCGCTGCGGTTTCTCGACAGAGCTTTATTCCGGATGCCACTGGTGGCAGCAGACAGTGTGGCGGCCTTTGGTGTAGACGGGGAAACGATGTACTACAACCCGGAATATGTGCTGCATGCATTTAAAAAAGAAAAAAATGCCTGTACCCGGGCATTTTTACATATGATTTTACACTGTATCTTCAGCCATCCGTTTCAGTATGAAAAGCTGGATCGGGAATGCTGGGATCTGGCCACGGATCTGGCGGTGGAACAGGCGATTTTAGACTTGAATCTGAGCTGTGTGGAACTGGAACGGGATGCTTCTTTGCGCCGCACATTATCTCATTTGGCTGAAAAGGTACCGATTCTGACGGCAGAAAAGATTTACCGCTGGCTGTATGAGCATCCGGAGGAAAGTGCAGAATTTTTCCGGGAAGAGCTGCAGTTTATGTGGGATGATCATCTGAAATGGATTCCGCTGAAGGAAAATGAGGCCGGCGAACGCAGAAACGACAGCATTACTACGGACACCCGAACCGCCATGGTGGGATGCCATGAGGCAGATACCGGGGAAGAAGGCGAGCAGGAAGACATTGACGAGGCTCTGGTGGGACAGCGTCAGGGAGACTGGCAGGATGTCAGCCAGCATGCCAAGACGGATCTGGAGATGTTTTCCCATGAGCAAGGATATGGCGCAGGAAGTCTGCTCCTGAATCTCAATGCTGCTTTGCGGGAAAAATATGATTACGGTGAGTTTTTGCGGAAATTTGCAGTTCTGGGCGAAGAAATGCATGTGAATGACGATGAGTTTGATTACATCTATTATACATACGGCTTACAGTTGTATGAAAACATGCCGCTGGTGGAACCTTTGGAATACCGGGAAAACAAGCGAATCCGGGAGTTTGTCATTGCGATTGATACGTCCGGTTCCTGTCAGGGAAAGACAGTAGAGCGTTTTTTACGGAAAACATACAATATTTTGAAAAGCAGCGAAAGCTATTTTGAACGGGTCAACATTCATATCATTCAGTGTGATGAAAAGATTCAGCGTGATGTGAAAGTGACTACAGATGAAGAATTTGAAACATATATGGAAGATGTGGAATTATGCGGTTTTGGTGGCACTGATTTCAGACCGGTCTTTGAATATGTGGACGGACTGATCCGCAGACATGAATTTCAGGATCTGAAGGGCCTGATCTATTTTACAGACGGTCAGGGAACCTTCCCGGAACGCATGCCGGATTATCAGACGGCATTTGTGTTTGTACAGGAAGGTTACAGCATTCCGGAAGTACCAATGTGGGCCATCCGCCTGGTTCTGGATGCAGATGATATATAACGGAGGATAAAATTACATGAATATACAGGAAGCAAAGGAACAGATTGAAAAGGCAGTCCGTATTTATCTGATGAAAGATGAATTTGGAGATTATCGTATTCCGATTGAGCGGCAGCGACCGGTATTTTTGCTGGGCGCACCAGGAATTGGAAAGACGGCTGTCATGGAGCAGATTGCACAGGAGATGGACATCGCACTGGTGTCTTATTCCATGACACACCATACCAGACAGAGTGCCCTTGGTCTGCCGTTTATCAGTCATAAAAAGTATCAGGGAAAGTGGAACTTGTAAAAACAGGATCCGCTTTCCCTGATTTTTTAAAACCGTTTTTTACAGAGTTTTTCTACCAGATTGATCAAGGCATATAATCCCATCGCCATAATACACAAAAGCACGATCGACATGAGCAGCCAATCCATTTTAAAAACCTGACTGGAGTAAATGATCAGGTATCCGAGTCCGTTTCTGGCCGCTAAAAATTCTCCGATGATCACACCCACAAGACACAGGCCGATATTGACCTTCATATTGCTGATGATCGCGGGAATGGAGCTTGGCAGGACCACTTTGGTCAGTGCGTGGTGTCTCGTTCCGTGGAGTGTGTAAATGAGCTTGATCTTTTCTTCATCGATTGTTGTGAAACTGGTGTACAGATTTAAAATGCTTCCAAAGATCGCAACGGACATTCCGGCAATAATAATTGTTTTTGAAGTTGCGCCGAGCCATACGATCAGAAGGGGTGCTAGTGCAGATTTTGGAAGGCTGTTCAGCACGACAAGGTAAGGTTCCATAATCTCGGAAAGCTTCGGGCTGAACCAGAGAAAAACGGCACAGAGCAGAGCAATGAAGATAACAAGAAGGAAGCTTACGATTGTCTCATATACGGTGACACCAACGTGGAGGAAGATGCTTCGATCGCACACCATATTCCAGAAGCAGCGGACAATTTTTGAAGGACTGCTGAAGATAAACGAGTCGATCAGTCCGGTTGCAGAGGAAATCTCCCAGAGGATAAAAAAGAGAAGCAAGATCAGAACCCGGAAGACAGAGACGATGGTCCGGTGCTTCTGTCTGCCTTTTAAAAATTCCTGTTGTTTTACGGACATCTCATTCACTTCCATTTAGTTCCCTCCAGACAAGATTGAAATATATTTTAAATTCCGGTGTATTTCTGCGAAGAAGAGGAGTATCTTCCTGCATATCAAAGTGAAGCGGGATCGTCTGTTGAATAGAGGCGGGACGGGCAGAGAGGACGATGACGCGATCTCCAAGGCTGACTGCTTCTGATAAGTCGTGAGTGACAAGAATCGCTGTCTTTTTTTCTTTTCGGATAATTTGTCCGATATCATCTCCAACCGTCAGACGAGTCTGATAATCCAGAGCAGAGAATGGTTCGTCGAGAAGGAGAAGATCTGGATCAAGGACCAGTGTGCGGATAAGGGCAGCGCGCTGCCGCATACCTCCGGAGAGCTCAGAAGGTTTTGCTTTGGCAAAGTTTTGCAGTCCATAAGTGGCTAGCAGTTCGTTTGCTTTCTCTTTTGTCTGGCTGTTCAATTTGTGCTGGATCTCCAGGCCAAGGATGATATTCCGATAGATGGAGCGCCACTCAAACAGGTGATCTTTCTGAAGCATATACCCAATGTTGGCATTGCGCAGCTCTACGGATTTTCCATGGATCAGAATCTGCCCTTCCTCCGGTTGGAGCAGCCCTGCGATCAGTGATAAGAGTGTGGATTTTCCGCAGCCAGATGGACCGACGATAGCAATAAATTCTCCCTTTTTTACCGAAAAGGAGATGTGGCTTAAAGCAGGTGTCTCTCCATCCAGCGTGTGGTAGGCATAACTGACATTTTGAAATTCTAATATAGTTTCCATAAAAGCCTCCAGTCTGTTTCTATCCAATTTATGCAAAAGAAAGAAAATGGTGCGGTGATAGAGCAATCAGAAAAACGCGGATTGTTTTTTTTGATCAGTTGTGTATAATATCAGCAGGAGAAATAAAAGAAAAAGGGCAAAGGGTGAAGAAAATGAAAGAAAGAACGGATGGTGGGAGGATGAATCAAAAGGAAGAAAACCGGAAGATATCGGGACAGCCAAAGAGAAATTATCAGAAAGAGTTGGAGAACTTGTTAAAACAGTTTGAAAAAGATGGCAGAGTCCCATCTTTGTTACTTCATAGCTGTTGTGCACCTTGCAGTAGTTATGTGCTGGAGTATTTGTCTCAGTATTTTCATATTACAGTGTTCTATTACAATCCGAATATTTATCCGGATACCGAATATGACAAGCGGGTACAGGAACAAAAGGAACTGATTGAGAAACTCCCGGCGAAATATCCAATCTCTTTTCTGGCGGGAGAATATGATAAACAGCTGTTTTATGATGCGGTAAAAGGGATGGAGAGAGAAAAAGAAGGCGGCAGGCGATGTTTTCGCTGCTATGAACTGAGACTTTTGGAGGCGGCAAGGGAAGCGAAAAAGGGCAATTTTGATTATTTTACAACGACACTTAGTATCAGCCCGATGAAAAATGCTGCAAAGTTAAATGAAATTGGAGAGCGGATCGGGGAAGAGATAGGGGTTCCTTATCTTCTGTCTGATTTTAAGAAGAAGAATGGATACCGTCGCTCGGTGGAATTATCGGGATTGTATGGACTTTACCGGCAGGATTACTGTGGCTGTATCTTCTCAAAACAAGAGCGAGAAGCTCAGAAGAAAGAAATGCTAAAAAGTGAAAATATGTAAAAAATCCTAAAAGAGAAAGAAAAAATATGTAAAAAGAGAAGATAATATTGGAAAATTATACAAAAATATGATAGACTATGAAAAATAAGCAACAGAAAAGAGGAACAAATATGGCACAATTGTGGGGAGGACGATTTACAAAAGAAACAGATCAGATGGTATATCAGTTCAATGCATCGATTTCTTTTGACAAAAGGTTTTATGCACAGGATATTAGAGGCAGCATCGCGCATGTGATGATGTTGGCAAAGCAAGGGATTCTGACAGAAGAAGAACAACGGAAAATGATTTCCGGTCTGGAAGGAATTTTAAGGGATATAGAAGACGGTTCTCTTGCGATTTCAGAGAAATATGAAGATATTCATAGTTTTGTGGAGGCGACTTTGATCGAGCGGATCGGAGAACCTGGCAAGAAATTACATACTGGAAGAAGCAGAAATGATCAGGTTGCCCTCGATATGAAGCTTTATATCAGAGATGAAGTGTATGCGACGGATCATCTTTTGAAGGAATTGTTAGAGGTATTGCTTGGAATCATGGAAGAACATATCGATACGTTCATGCCGGGATTTACTCATCTGCAGAAAGCACAGCCAATCACATTGGCACACCATATGGGTGCTTATTTTGAAATGTTTAAGCGAGATCGAGCCCGCATGAAGGATGTTTACCGGAGAATGAATTACTGTCCGCTTGGCTCTGGAGCTCTGGCTGGTACCACATATCCGTTGGATAGAGAGTATACAGCGGAACTGTTAGGGTTTGCAGGTGCCACATGGAACAGTATGGATTCTGTGGCAGACAGAGATTATCTGATTGAATTTTTAGCCGCACTGTCTACGGTTATGATGCATTTAAGCCGCTTTTCAGAGGAGGTTATTATCTGGAACAGCAATGAGTACCAGTTTGTTGAAATTGATGATGCATACAGTACCGGAAGCAGCATTATGCCACAGAAGAAGAATCCGGATATTGCAGAACTTGTTCGTGGAAAGACAGGACGTGTTTACGGAGCGTTGATGTCACTTCTTGTGACAATGAAAGGATTGCCGCTTGCTTATAATAAGGACATGCAGGAAGACAAAGAGCTTGCTTTTGATGCAATCGATACGGCAAAGGGATGTCTGATGTTGTTTACAGATATGCTCCGCACGATGAGATTTCAGAAGGAACAGATGGAAAGAAGCGCGAAAAACGGATTTACTAATGCGACAGATGCAGCAGATTATCTTGTAGGCCATGGCGTAGCATTTCGGGATGCACATGGGATTGTCGGACAGCTTGTGTTAAGCTGCATTGAGAAGGGAATTTCATTGGAAGAGATGAGTTTGGAAGAATATCAGAGGATTTCCCCGGTATTTCAGGAAGATATTTATGATGCGATCAGTCTGAAGACTTGTGTGGAGAAGCGCAAGACATTTGGTGCACCGGGGCGGGAAGCGATGGAGCAGGTGATTTCTCTGCAGAAACGATATTTGTCCCAGTCGGATACGTTTTCCGCACAGGATTGATAAATATAATGGTTTAGTAAAGAGAGGAAAGAAAGATGGAGAGAAAATTAAGAGTAGGAATTCTTGGAGCAACGGGGATGGTAGGACAGAGATTTATTTCTCTTTTGGAAAATCATCCATGGTTTGAAGTAGTGACAGTGGCAGCCAGCCCAAGATCAGAAGGGAAAACGTATGAGGAGGCGGTTGGAGACCGCTGGAAGATGCAGACACCGATGCCGGAATCAGTGAAAAGTTTAGTAGTCATGAATGTCAATGAAGTAGAGAAAGTTGCAGCGGGTGTTGATTTTGTATTCAGCGCAGTGGATATGTCCAAGGAAGAGATCAAGGCAATCGAGGAAGCTTATGCAAAGACTGAGACACCGGTTGTATCAAATAACAGTGCACACCGCTGGACAAAAGATGTGCCGATGGTGATCCCGGAGATCAATCCGGAACACTTTGAGATCATTGAAGCGCAGAAAGCACGGCTTGGAACAGAGAGAGGATTTGTGGCAGTAAAGCCAAACTGTTCTATCCAGAGTTATGCACCGGTGCTGACTGCATGGAAAGAATTTGAGCCGACAGAGGTTGTGGCGACGACTTATCAGGCGATTTCAGGTGCAGGAAAGACATTTGCAGAGTGGCCGGAGATGGTGGAGAACATCATTCCATTTATCGGTGGAGAAGAAGAAAAAAGTGAGCAGGAACCGCTTAGAATCTGGGGACAGATCAAAGATGGTGAGATTGTAAAAGCAAGCAGTCCTGTTATTACAACACAGTGCATCCGTGTTCCGGTTCTGGATGGACATACAGCTGCAGTGTTTGTGAAATTTGCAAAGAAGCCAACAAAAGAACAGTTGATTGAAAAGCTTGTAACATTCCGTGGCCTGCCGCAGGAGTTAGAACTTCCAAGTGCGCCAAAGCAGTTTATCCAGTATCTTGAGGAAGACAACCGCCCGCAGGTAAAATTGGACGTAGATTTTGAGAAGGGAATGGGAATCTCAGTTGGACGTTTAAGAGAAGATACCGTGTACGATTATAAGTTTGTCGGGCTTTCCCATAATACAGTCAGAGGTGCAGCAGGAGGCGCTGTGCTCTGTGCAGAAACACTGACTGCAAAAGGATATATCAAGGCAAAATAGAAAGGAAAAGAGAGAAGGGGAACCGCAGTTTTGCAGAACCTCTTTTTTCTCTTTCTGGAGGAGTTTGGGGCAGGGTATGGAAATGAAATAAGAAATTTGTTATACTGAAAATTGATAAAGAAAGATTGGAACTGCGAAAAGAGGAAGGTGTTCAAATGAGAAAAGAACTATTGAATTACACACAGAACAGAGAATTGTCCTGGCTCCGGTTCAATGAGCGCGTGCTTCAGGAAGCACAGGATCCGACAGTGCCGCTTTTGGAGCGGATGAAGTTTGTCGCAATCTTTACGAGCAATTTGGATGAGTTTTTTATGATCCGGGTAGGAAGTCTCTATGATATGGGAATGATGGGAGAAAATCATATTGACGATAAGACCGGATGGAGTGCAAGGCAGCAGTTGGACAAAATCTATACGGCGGTTGCACCGCTCTATAAAGAGCGGGAGAAGACATACGCGGAGATCAAGAAACAGTTAAGTCCGTATGGAATCTGTGGGTTGTCTTTCAAGGAGCTGGAACAGCAAGAGAAAAAGTTTGTAAAAAAATATTTCAGAGAGCAGATCCTTCCGCTTTTGTCACCTCAGATCGTAGATCCAAACCACCCATTTCCACATCTTTTGAACAATGAAATATATGTAACGGCAACCTTGAAGGAGAATGGCAGATCGTTACTTGGAATTGTACCGGTACCGCAGTTTATTTCTGATATCTTATATCTTCCCGGACATGACATTCGATATATTCGCATGGAAAAAGTGATCATGGAGTATTTGGAACTGATTTTTAGTCAGTATGAGATCTCAGATCGAAATTATATCTGTGTGACAAGGAATGCAGACATTTCTCCGGATGATGAAGCGTTTGATATCAATGATGATTTCCGTTACCGGATGAAAAAGACATTACATAAGCGGAGAAGAATGGCGGTTGTCCGTCTTGAAGTGGCAGAGAGTCTCAGTAAAGAGCGGGAACAGTATTTTTGCAGTAAATTTAACATTACACCGAAACAGATTTTTCGTACAAAAGTGCCGATGAAGCTCGGGTTTATGTTCTCAGTGATCGATAAGGCGCCAGATTCTATGAAGCGTGCACTGACGTATGAGCCATTTTCTCCGCAGATGGCGAAGATGGTGGAAGAAGGCAGTATGATGAAGCAGATTCGAAGAAAAGATATTCTGCTTTCTTATCCATATGAGAGTATGGAACCGTTTCTCCGTCTGATCAAAGAGGCGTCTGCGGATCCGAATGTCATGACGATTAAGATTACGATTTACCGCCTTGCACGAAAGACAAGGTTAGTAGAGTATCTGTGTGCAGCAGCAGAGAACGGAAAAGAAGTGACAGTGCTGATTGAACTGCGGGCAAGATTTGATGAGCAGAATAACATCGACTGGTCTGAAAGGCTTGAGGAGGCGGGATGCCGGGTGATTTATGGATTTGAGGGATACAAAGTACACTCTAAAATCTGTCTGATCACCTACCGCCATCGGAATGAGATACAGTATATCACTCAGATTGGGACGGGAAATTATAACGAGAAGACAGCGGAGATGTATACAGATGTCTCTCTGATGACATCCAGTCGGAGTATCGGGGAAGATGCAGCTGAATTCTTTAAAAATATGTCAATCAGTAATCTTGACGGAAGATATGAAGAACTGATCGTGGCGCCGACAAGTTTAAAACAGAAGATTCTCCTGTTGATCGATAGGGAGATCGCAAAGGGGACAAATGGCAGGATTGTCATGAAGATGAATTCGGTAACCGATATGGATTTCATTGAGAAAATTGCCGAGGCTTCCAGAGCGGGAGTCAGAATCGATCTGATCGTAAGAGGGATTTGCTGTATTCTACCGGGGATTGAAGGGGAAACAGAAAATTTACGAGTGATCAGTATTGTCGGGCGCTACCTGGAGCATGCCAGAATTTTTAGTTTCGGGGTCCGGGAGGAGCAAAAGATCTACATTGGTTCCGCGGACATGATGACAAGAAATACAGAAAAGCGGGTAGAAGTTGCATGTCCGGTCTATGATCCGATAGTGAAACGGCAACTAAACCATCTTTTGAAGGTCATGCTGTCGGACAATGTGAAGGCCCGTATCCTGACAAGTGACGGGACATATAAAAAGAAAGAAATGAGAGAGCGTGAGGTGAATGCGCAGGAAGTATTTATGCGGGAGGCGCTTCAGGAAAGATCGTCAGAAAAGAGGCGAGAGCCAAAAGTGATCCGAAGATTTCTTGAGATTTTTCATAAAAAATAAGCAGAGCAGAGAGGAAGAAGAACGATGAGTATAGAGAAAACAGTATTTGGAACAACAAAACAAGGGAACAGTGTTTCACTTTACACAATTTCCAATCAGCATGGGACAAAGATTGCGGTGACTGATCTTGGAGCGACATTAGTAAAGGTGATCGTCAAAGATAAAAATGGAACTCCAAAAGATGTTGTGCTTGGATATGATACGCCACAGAAATATGAAGAGGCAAGTAAGTTTTTTGGGGCAATTGTCGGGAGATGTGCGAACCGGATCGGGGGAGCTTCTTTTGAGCTGAATGGAAAGACTTACACTCTTGCACAAAATAATAATGGTAATAATCTGCACAGTGGGATGGATTTCTTCAATGTCCGTATCTGGGATGTGATAAAAGAGGACAACAATCAACTTACATTTGCGCTGGAGAGCAGAGACGGAGATCAAGGATATCCAGGAACAGTGAAAATCGAAGTGACATATATACTGACTGAAGATGACACGGTGAAAATTGAGTACTACGCTGTGCCGGATCAGGACACGATTTTGAATATGACAAACCACAGTTACTTTAATCTTGACGGACATGAGAAAAAGGATGTGCTTGCCCAGCGTGTCTGGATTGATGCAGATACATTTACGAGAGCAGATGCAGAATCGATCCCGACCGGAGAGATCGTTCCGGTGGAAGGAACACCGATGGATTTTCGTTCCGGCAAGATGATCGGCGAAGAGATTGAAAGCGATTATGAGGCAATTCGGCTTGGAAATGGATATGATCACAACTGGGTACTGAACCATCCGGGTACTTACCGTAAGGTGGCAGAGATGGAAGGAGCAGAAAGTGGTATTGGAATGGAAGTGTGGACGGATCTTCCGGGTATGCAGTTTTACACTGCTAATTTTGTGGAACATGAAGAAGGAAAAGAGGGAATCTGCTATGGAAAGAGAAGCGGTGCATGTTTTGAGACGCAGTATTTTCCGGATGCGATCCACAAAGAGCACTTTGAAGGTCCAGTCTGCAAAGCCGGCAGCACATATCATACAACAACGGCATATCATTTTACAGTAAAGTAGGTACACATGGGAAAATCAGTATATATTGCGGAGAAGCCAAGCGTCGCACAGGAATTTGCAAAGGCATTAAAATTGAATACAAGACGAAAAGACGGATATCTGGAGGCGGACAGTGCAATCGTAACATGGTGTGTTGGACATCTTGTCACGATGAGTTATCCCGAAGTATATGATGCGAAGTTGAAGAGATGGAGGCTGGATACGCTTCCATTCCTTCCAAAGGAATTTAAGTATGAAGTCATTCCGGCGGTTGCAAAGCAGTTTCAGATTGTAAAGGAACAGCTGACAAGAGAAGATGTGGATACCATCTATGTATGTACCGACTCCGGACGAGAAGGAGAATATATTTACCGTCTGGTAGAGCAGATGGCAGGAGTGAAAGGAAAAGTGAGGAAGCGTGTCTGGATCGATTCCCAGACAGAGGAGGAAATTCTTCGCGGAATCCAGGAGGCAAAGCCACT
>ENA-OPSK01002364-OPSK01002364.1-human-gut-metagenome-genome-assembly--contig:-NODE-2364-length-11379-cov-4.431296_pt1 | contig 11379 bp, 10 predicted proteins | sample MGYA00241807_ERZ501905 | MGnify/ENA primary metagenome ERZ501905 (study PRJEB25962, sample SAMEA2042111) | human gut metagenome | biome: human gut; feature: human-associated habitat; material: faeces...
GATGATTCCTGCAACTGTGTCCTGAAAGACCTGCATTCACATTTTTATTGCGAGAAATGCCATCGGACATTTTGTCTGGAAAAGATTCATATTCCGGTTATCGACTTACCGAAAGGATTCACTTTGCATAGTGTGAATTATGTAGTAAAGGGAGTGTGTGCGGAGTGCTCAAAAGTGTAGGATTAATTGCAGACAAGCAGTAATGGTAAAAAAAACACCGGAACTCGAACGGAAAAATATCGTTGAGTTCCGGTGTTTATTATATTAATGATACTGGTTAGTCAATATTGGGATTCAAAGAATGCCAGTCTTTGATTGCCGGGATGATACCCATTTCAATCACTTCATCACGAAGCTTGCACAAATGTTCGTAGCTCTTTTCCAGTTCTTCCTGTTCGGAAGGAGATCCGGTCACTTCTTTGTAAGTAACGCCATCTTTCGTAATGGAAGTTTCCATAGCCATCATGATGTGGTCGAACTTACCATTGGAAACATAAGTACCGGCAGGCCAGCGGAACGGTTGTCCACCCATTGCGGCAGCGATCATTTCGATAGAAAGATAAGCCGGGCTTTGGAAAGAAGAACGACCGCGCAGGTCGATAATATGTTTACCACCCTGGATGACACGTACTTTCAGTGCTTCCCATTCCGTCAACGGAAGGCGGGTAGTACCGATGAAATCGGTCAGGGGTTCTCCTTTTATTTTGGTGGTAGATGCAAATACAGCCATTTGTTCGCCATGACCGCCATACGTGCGGCAATTCTGAATGTCGGAAGCGGGGATATGGAAGTATTTCACCAGTTCGTTTTGCAAGCGGGTGCTATCCAACGCAGCCAATGTAGAAACTTGTGAAGGTTTCAAACCTGAATACAATAAAGTAATCAAGCCGGTGATGTCTGCAGGATTAAAGATGACAACGATATGTTTTACGTTCGGGCAATATTGACGAACGTCTTTTCCGAATTGAGCGGCAATCTCTGCATTTCCTTTCAACAGATCTTCGCGGGTCATACCTGCCTTACGGGCTGCTCCACCGGAAGAAACAATATAAGAAGCTCCGGTCAGCGCTTCTTTGATATCGGAAGTATAGGTAAGGTTGACACCTTCAAAACCGCAATGATACAGTTCTTCAGCTACTCCTTCCAAAGCTGGTGCGAATGGATCATAGAGACAAATATTCGGAGTGAGTTTCATCATCATGGCTGTTTGTGCCATGTTGGAGCCGATCATTCCGGCAGCTCCCACAATCGTAAGTTTCTCGTTGGTTAGAAATTCCATAATTTTATATGTTTAAAAAGGTGAATAATTTACTCTTTCTTTTTGTCGCTACAAAGTTAACATATTAGAAAGCAAATTGTTCATTGCAAATAGTTTTGCCCGATAACGAAAAGTTATAGCTGACTGATTGAGGGATCTATTCAAAATAGATTATCTTTGTATCTTATATAATATAATAGATAAGAATATGAGCATCGAATTAGGAAAGTTCAACCAGCTTGAAGTCGTGAAGGAAGTCGATTTCGGCGTATATCTCGATGGTGGGGAAGAAGGTGAGATTTTGTTGCCTACCCGCTATGTGCCCGAGGATTGTAAGATAGGAGATTTTTTGAATGTGTTTCTTTACCTGGATATGGATGAGAGGCTGATTGCTACGACACTAACCCCGTTAGTGCAGGTCGGACAGTTTGCTTGTCTGGAAGTCTCCTGGGTAAATCAATACGGAGCTTTCCTGAACTGGGGATTGATGAAAGACCTGTTTGTGCCGTTCCGTGAGCAGAAGATGAAAATGCAGGTTGGACGGAAATACGTGGTTCATGCACATGTGGATGAAGAGAGTTACCGTATTGTGGCTTCAGCAAAAGTGGAACGTTATCTGTCGAAAGAAAAGCCGGAATATGCTCCGGGAGCAGAGGTGAATATTCTTATCTGGCAGAAGACGGACTTAGGCTTTAAGGCAATTATAGATGATATGTATAGCGGTTTGTTGTATGAAAATGAAATATTCTGTCCGTTGGAGACAGGGATGGAAATGAAAGCTTTTGTGAAACAGGTGCGTGAAGATGGTAAGGTAGATTTGATTCTTCAGAAACCCGGTTTTGAAAAGATTGACGATTTTTCGAAAACGCTGTTAGACTATATCAAAGAGCACGGGGGACGAATTAACTTGAATGATAAAAGTCCTGCGGAAGATATCTACGACACGTTTGGTGTCAGCAAGAAAACCTTTAAGAAAGGAGTGGGCGACTTGTATAAGAAACGGCTGATTACCTTGCACGAGGATGGCATTGTTTTGGCGGATTCCTAAACAGAATAGGGATTTCCCTACATACGAATAGAGAGAATCATTGGGGTGGGGAGTTTCCTCACCCTATTTTTGTGGTATCAGATTAAAGATATAAATAATAAAAACGAGATAAGTTATGCGTAAGATTATAATAAGTTTCTGCATCCTGTTCGCTGCCCTTTCCTTACAAGCGCAGTCTGTTAACGGAATCCGTATCGACGGCGGGAATACTCCGATACTTGTTTACTTGGGAGGAAACCAAATCAGTTTGCCTACTACTACCTGCTTTATAGCCAATTTGAATCCCGGACATTATACTGTTGAAGTATATGCCACCCGCTTTACCCGTCCGGGAGAGCGAGTATGGAAAGGAGAAAAATTGTATAAAGACTATGTTTATTTCGATGGTAGGGGAGTGAAAGAGATATGGGTAGACGGACGTGATAACGTGCACCCGGAAAGACCTGACCGCCCCGAACAGGGGGGACATCGTCCGGGACAAGGAGAACACCGCCCAGGATATGGTTACAACAGGGTCATGAACGATCAGCTCTTTCAAACGTTTTATAATGAGATGAAGAAGGAGCCTTTTAAAGATGATCGTATAAAGTTGCTTAATGCTGCATTGGCCGGTTCTGATTTTACATCTGCCCAATGTCTCCAACTGACCAAACTTTATACATTTGACGATGACCGGATGGAAATTATGAAGATAATGTATCCCCGCATTGTAGATAAAGAAGCTTTCTTTACAGTGATTAATACCCTGACATTTACTTCCAGCAAGGACAAGATGAATGATTTTATGATAGGGTATGGTCGGCGTTGATACTATTAACTGTACGGTTATAGAGATATGTTACGCATGTTTATTGAGGAATATTATCGGAATAATAAATGATAGGAGATTAAATGATGAAACGAATACTGTTTTTACTCTTTGCGGTCGGTCTGACTGCCAATATGACCGTAATGGCTGGAATGAGCACCAGCAAGGTACGTAAGGAGACACGTTTTCTTACCGATAAGATGGCGTATGAATTGAGTTTGAGTACACAGCAATATAATGATGCGTATGAGATTAATTACGACTTTATTTATTCTGTCCGTAATATAATGGATTACGTAGCACGTGGTTACGAATGGGCATTGGATGATTATTATGAAGCTTTGGATATCCGTAACGACGATCTTCGCTGGGTATTGAGTGATGCGCAGTATCGCCGGTTTCTCGGTGCCGAGTATTTCTATCGGCCGATTTATGTAACCGGAGGGAAATGGAGTTTCAGGGTGTACATCAATTACCCGAACCGTAGCTTGTTCTATTTTGGTGTGCCTTATCATTACCGTACTTATTGTGGAGCGCATTATCGTCCGCACTTTCACCATACAAGCTACTATCGGGGAAGATATACTAATTTCAACCATTACTCTGCACCGCACCGGGTGAGAGATCAGAGAGTATATCACTCTTATCGTCGTTCGGACTTCGGTTCTATCCGGTTCCGTCCGAATACTTCTACTCGTCCGCATAATGCACCGACACGTCCGGATAATTCTTCCCGTCCGGGTTCATCAACAACACGTCCCGGAACGTCTCGTCCAAGCACATCTACTCGTCCTGATACGTCTCGTTCCGGAACGACAACGCGACCTGGTACGTCGACTCGTCCCCGTCCGGAATCAAGTTCCGGTTCTTCAAGCTCTAATCGCAGACCGACAAGCGGAAGTTCGACAAGTAGCGGTTCCAACCGTGAAAGTGGAAAGACAAGTAGCAGCTCAAGGGAAAGTTCAAGTAGGCGAAACGATAGTAGTGGTTCCTATAATAGAAATAACAGTTCTGATAGAAACAATAGTTCTTCCAGTCGTGGTAGTTCTAGTTCCGGTCGTGGCAGTTCTAGTTCCAATCGTGGCAGTTCCAGCTCCAGTCGTAGTTCTTCCAGTCGCAGTAGTGAAAATACTACCAGCCGTAGCAGTAGTACTACCTCTAGCCGTAGTAGCGGTAGTTCGAGTTCTACTCGAAGCAGCGGTAGCTCTACCCGGAGCAATATTTCCAGCGGACAAACAGAAAGACGCTCTTCTTCCGGAAGTACGAGAAGTAATAGCACTCAAAGCTCTTCCCGTTCCTCTGAAAGAAACAGCAATTCAAGAAGATAACCTATTCCTTTATTATTTATATCAATCTCATTGCTCCTCAGCGGTAGGAGAACTAGACTCCGGTTTTTCACCGGCTAGACTATTCCGGGCGTCGCCCGTAACTTGGATGTCGGGGCGGATACTATCCGCCTCGATTTCACTTATTATTCCTTTCTGTGCAAGACGTTTTGCAATCAGCTTGTAATAACCTTCCATATTCTCCTTTAATTGTCCGCCTTCTGCAAAAGAACTGCGGAAATGCTTGGGTTTCGGGATGATGGAAGCCAGGAAAATACTTTCTTCCGTGGTCAGTTGCGAAGGGCGTTTCTTGAAATAATAAGTAGACGCTTCCTGAATACCATAAACGAGCGGTCCCCATTCTACAATATTCAGATATACTTCGTACATACGTTCTTTGGAAGTTAGTCTTTCATTCTCTATCAGCCACACAATCAATGCTTCTTCCAGTTTACGCGCAAAGTTCTTGTTACGGTTCAGGAATACATTCTTTACCAGTTGCATGGTGATCGTACTTCCTCCGCGTGCAAAGCGTTTCACTTGCAGGTCGTAAATCAGTGCTTCCCGTAAGGCATCGGGCAGAAAACCGCGATGATAAAAGAATGCTCCATCTTCGCTTTGCATGACAGACATTCTTAGAATGGGGGAAATGCTGTCCAGGGGTGTAAAGTGTTTGCACGAAGGACCGATAGGGAAGGTTCGTACCGGCACTCCATTCTCATAAGCTGTGTAAATGAACTCGTCGGACATTTTGGAGAGTGAAGTAGCTCCATAGCTTATGATATGGAAATCTTTTTCTTTCAATTCAGATTCTAGTTTGAGACTATCCAGTTGCGCAAAATCAATATCTAACAGAAAATGATAAGCCAGCTCGCCACTTGTCTTGATGCCTTCCAGATTACTGAATAATCCTTTCGGCAGAGAACTGAACAGATCGTCTGCCGGAAACCAGGACTTGTTGACTGCTGCAGTGAAATGCCAGTTTCCCTTCTCCTTCTCGGCCCGTAAATAAGGATGAAACTGGAGTTTGTTGAAGTCAACAATGGTGGTGCTGTCCAATTCAAATGAGTGTCCGTTTATATTCATCTCGTAACAGAGTTGTCCGCGATCGAGATGAATGATTTCAGGAGAGAGGGCTTTATGAAATACGTCCAGTCCGTTCACTCTTGCTTTTCCTTTGAGATAGACTTGTTTGGAAGACCCTATTTCTTTCGTCAGGCTATACGATAAAGTGTCAAAGGTTATCTTAGCACCATATCTACGTGTTAGATAAGGTATGGAAACTTTTAGAGAATCAGATGAATAAAGCGTTGCTTTTAATGAGTTGTAATGTTGGTGCAGTTCACCATTGGCTATCCAATGCTGTGCTAAACTGTCTTCTTGTATGGTGATGACGGATTGAAAATGATTTTCTTTAATGATAAAAGAAGGAAGAGTGAGAGATACAAAATTATTGTTTTTTCTTTCCGTGATACAGACATTGTTTAGTTGTCCGTTTTCGGGCATAAAACCATAACATAAATTTAATATTTTGTTGATTCTTTCTGCGTAATTTGTTTGGGGGGCCGTTTGTGGCGACGTTCGAGTGAGATATTCTGGTTTCTTTCTAAAAAGAAAATCGTAGTTGGCGACGGAATCCCGCTTTGTGAATGCAAGTGTAATTCCGTCTGCGGCTACATAACGTATCTTTATTTTTCTGCTTAGTAATTTCCAGAAGTTCAGTTTGACACGAGTGGATGTGAGTGTCAGTAATGTGTCTCGTTGTTCGGGTACAACAGAGAGACCTTCGAGGATGATTTCATTCAATCCATTCATTTCCAGATTATCGTAATGAATACGTAGCCCGTGAGTTTGCTCAATATGGGAGGTACGTTTGTCGACTATGCTTCTTAAGAGAGCGTTGCGACTTAAATAAAGACTGATGAGACAGATGAGTAGAACTCCACTGGCTGACAGCAGAAGAATATGTTTCTTACTGTTCTTTTTCATCGTTTGATTTTGATAATTTATCGGATGCAAAGGTAGACAATATTCTGTTTCGTAGTATATAAACTGTTTTTTTAATTGGTTGTTCGATTCTAAGCGTACAACTGTTCGTTTTCGTACACCACTCTGTTTTGCAATCATTCTGATTATTAGCTTGTTATCTTTTTGGCACGCTCGTTGCATATCTATAGTCGCAAGCGGACAACGAAGAAAAATGAAAAAAGTTCAGAATGTTGCAACCGTTTGAGACACTTGATCCGTCTAATAAACAGAAGAACAAAAAACAGAATGTTGAACAAATAAAAAATATACAATTATGAAAACTACAGTATTATTCAGAATGATCGTTTTAGTTGCTATGGTATTTGCAGGTATCTCTAATGCAACAGTGAAGGCACAAAACAATAACTTCATTACTAATGAAGAAACAGTAGGTGATCTTGTAGTATCGAAGGTGATTTACAGATTGGATGGTTCTCTTTATCGCCACATGAAATATGATTTTACCTATGACGATCAGAAGAGAATGGCTACCAAAGAGGCTTTCAAATGGGATGCTTCCACTGACAAATGGCTACCGTACTTCAAGATTGATTATACTTATTCTTCTAATGAAATCACTTTGGTATACGCACGTTGGAATGACTCACACAGAGCTTACGATGCATCTGTTGAAAAGAGCGTGTACGAATTGAACGACGCTAATATGCCGGTAGCTTATATGAACTATAAATGGAATGATAAATGGATTGAAGAATCTAGTGTGAACTGGGCTATGAACGTGGCTACTCCGGCAACGAATGAAGCAACTCTGCTGACTGCCAGCAGATAAAAATAAATTAGGAGTTGTGAAACTCCTTCTCTCTCTCTCTTAATTTAACTGCATTAAAAACGGTGGATTGCCCTATGAGGAAATCCACCGTTCTGTTTATCTGATAAACAGCTTATATTGATTTGTATTACTTTCCGGTGCGGTGCCTATTTAACGAGCGGCAAATATTCTCCATAACCTTCCTCTTTCATTTTCTCTTTCGGGATAAAACGAAGGGAGGCGCTATTGATGCAATAGCGTAATCCGCCTTTCTCTTTCGGACCATCTGTGAATACATGTCCCAGATGCGCATCCCCGGTTTTACTGCGCACTTCCGTACGTATCATGCCATGCGAAGTATCTTTCTTCTCTGCGATGATATCTTTTTGAATCGGCTGGGAAAAGCTAGGCCACCCGCAACCCGAATCAAACTTGTCGGTAGAAACAAACAAAGGCTCTCCGGTGGTAATATCAACATAAATGCCTGGGCGGTGCTCATTCCAGTATTCATTGTGGAAGGCCGGTTCGGTGGCATTCTTCTGGGTTACTGCATATTGTTCCGCCGACAGTTCCTTGCGGAGGGTTGAGTCATCCGGTTTTTGATACACTTTTGTTTTCGGTGCATTGGCTTTGCGTGCCATTTCAAATAAAGCAGGATTGATGTGGCAGTATCCTCCCGGATTTTTATCCAGATAGTCCTGATGGTAACTCTCTGCCGGATAGAAATTAGTCAATGGCTTTACTTCTATAGCGATAGGAATCTTATATTGTGCAGACAATAGTTTAATAGCCTGGTTAATGACAGGAAGATCTTCTTTATCTACATAATAAATTCCGGTTCTATACTGTGTTCCCCGGTCATTACCCTGACGGTTGAGGCTGGTAGGGTCAATTGTCTTGAAATACAGATCGAGCAGCAAATTTAAATCTACCGTTTTAGGATCATAAACCACCTTTACTGTTTCCGCAGCATTGGTTTTTCCTGAACAGACCTGTTCATAACTCGGGTTGGCAACACTACTGTTGGCATATCCTACTTGAGTACTTTCTACTCCTCGAATTTGTTTCAGGAAATGTTCTGTTCCCCAGAAGCATCCTCCTGCAAAATAGATTTCTGCTTGATTTTTCATTGGTTTAGCAACTCCTAAAAATGTATTACTAATCACTACGATCACTATGATGATAAAATACTTCATATCCGTTAGTTCTTTCTATAATAACGAATGAACCAACGGATATGTTTGAAGGAACTACTATACTAAACTCAAATATATTTCTTTTTATTCAATGATCTGTCCTTTGTAGAAATCCAGAATTTTAGTCCGGAACAGATAGTCGTATTTAGCTTGCAACTTATCCGAAAGAGCTTTCGTCAGATTAAGTTTGGCTTCATTATATTCTACAAAGGTAGCTTTGCCGTTATTGAATTTCTCACTCATCAGGCGGAAAGACTCCTCGTTGGCTTTCACTGCCACTTCACTGGAGTTGTACTTGCTTTCTGCAGCTAGAGCATTATACCAAGCCTGCTGAATCTCTTTGTAGAGTACTTTCTTTGCGTTATCCAATCTCAAAGATAAGTCTATTTGTTGTAAACGAGCGGTGCGTATTCGGTTTCGTGTAGAAAAACGATTAAAGATCGGAACGCTCAAATTGAATCCTATATACTTACTTAGGTTGTTCTTTATCTGACTGCCGAAGCTGTTTTCTGATCTTCCGCTCACCGTATAATAATTGCTACCCAAACCGGCGCTGAAAGAGAGTTGTGGATAGAATGCACTTTGAGCAATACGAATGCTATTAAGACTACCTTGTAAACGGTATTCTGCAGCCTTAATACTTGGTTTGTAAGCAAGAGCCTGTGTATATATATCATCCGGTGGGGTGAGAGATTCGAACTCTAGTTCTTCCTTAGGACTTTCGAGCACGAATCCTTCAGGCGTAGGTAATTCCAAAAGTTGGGTGAGGTCTAATAATGACAACTTGTACGTATTGTCTGATTGTACAGCAGTCATTTCATCCTGTGCGACACGGGCTTGTGCTTCGGTCACTTCAGAAGGGGATGCTTTACCTACTCCGTGAAGTCCTTGGATGCGCTTTAGCTGGTCTTTGCTTAAATCTACCTGATTATGAGCAACCTTACTTAATTCTTGGTTGAATAAAACCTGCAAATAAGCGGAAGTGACATTGATTGCAATGTCTTCTTTGGCTTTATTCAAATCTTCTATAGCGGCTTTTAAATCCAACTTGGCAAGTGAATATTGGTTGGATAACTGCAAACCGGTAAATATAGGTACATTGGTTCCCAAGCTGAAACTGGTATTGGCACTGTTAATGTCACTATACGAGTTGTCTATCGGAGAAGCAGTACGTCCCCAACTCCAGTTTTGGCTGGCGCTACCGCTCAAATTCGGAAGACGTGTCCATTTGCTAGTGTTTACACTCACTTTATTGGCTTCAACACTGTTGGTCGATTGACGAATCTCTATATTATGCTCGATGGCATAGTCGATACATTGCCGCAATGTCCATGCTTGCGGGGAGTTGTTCTGTGCTTGGATAGAAGTGATTCCGATCCCGGCAAGCAGAAGGGCTGATATGGTTTTACGAATTATTTTCATTGAATTCAATTATTTATCTTTTTTCTCTGCACCCCGTATTTTATCCTGTGCAGTTATTCCTTTCTTGATTTCTATCTTGATTCCATCACTCATTCCGGCAGTCACCTGCGTACGCTGGAACTTTTGTTCGGGCACTGAATCTGTCATGATGTACACAAATGTAGAGTCGCCATTAAACTCAATAGTGCTTTCGGGCACTGCCAATACTTGATTTGCCCTTTGCAACACGATTTCCGCATTAGCCGAATATCCGGAACGAATCTGAACGGAATCCGGAATGGTAATTGCAGCCTTGATTTCAAATTGGTTGGCACCATTGGTTTCTACCCCTTTCGGAGAGATATATTCCAGAATGGCGTTGAAAGTCAGATTCTGCAAAGCTCCGATTGTCAGTTTGATCGGCATCTGTTCGTGGATACGTCCCACTTCCGTTTCATCAATATTACCACGGAAAATCATGTCGTTCATATTGGCTACCGTAGCAATCGTGGTTCCATCATTGAACGTGTTACTCATAATCACAGAGTTACCGGCTTTTACAGGTACATCCAAAATCAATCCGTCAATGGTAGAACGAATCATCGTACTACTGAACGATGCACTGTTTTTAGTAATCCCTTCTTTTACGATTTCCAGATTATCTTTAGCCGTCTGTCTCTCTTCACGAGTTTGCTTCAAGGCTACTTCACTTTTCTCATATTCTTCCCGGCTAATCAGCTGATCTTCGTACAACTTCTTTACACGGGCAAAATCCGTTTCTGCCTGTGTTGCATTAATCTCTGCCAGGCGCACACGACTTTCCGCAGAATTCAGTTGACCGAGTTCAGGGATTACTTTTACTTTGGCGATCACTTCCCCTTTCTTCACAGCTTGTCCGGCTTCTTTGTACACTTCGTCGATAATACCCGAAATCTGCGGTTTGATTAAAATTTCGTCTCTCGGTTCTACCTTTCCGGTAGCTACTGTGGTCTTTTGGAGGTCAGTGACTTCCGGTTTTACTATTTCGTAAGTGATTACCTTGGGTTTAGACTTCTGATAAAGGAATACGAATGTTCCGACAAGAATGATAGCAATGACTACCAATAATGTGATTTTCAGATACTTTTTCATGACTTTATTTATATTTTTATTGTTTACGATTAATAATTGAAATCCCTCGCACCTCTTTATTCGTCGCGGATAGCTTCAATCGGTTTGATAGCCATAGCCCGGTAAGCGGGTGCCAGCCCGGCTAGCATACCCAACGCAATCAGTAAGATACACGTTCCGACTGCCAGTCCGAAGGTAACTTGGAAACGGGTATCACCTCCATTTGAGTTAGCTGCCATTTCTGTTAGTTGCAGCACTATGACGGCAAAGGAGATTCCGCACATTCCTGCAAGGGCGGTCAGCACTATGCTTTCAGACAGAATCTGTTGCAGGATATCTTTCGGACGTGCTCCGATTGCCCGGCGGATACCGATTTCAGTGGTACGCTCTTTTACGGTGACCATCATGATATTGGACACGCCGATAGCACCCGCCA
>ENA-OPSK01002371-OPSK01002371.1-human-gut-metagenome-genome-assembly--contig:-NODE-2371-length-11354-cov-2.821754_pt1 | contig 11354 bp, 9 predicted proteins | sample MGYA00241807_ERZ501905 | MGnify/ENA primary metagenome ERZ501905 (study PRJEB25962, sample SAMEA2042111) | human gut metagenome | biome: human gut; feature: human-associated habitat; material: faeces...
GCGGACACCCGCTTTACAAAAGAATCTACAGTAACGGCAACAGGCTGAACTGGGGATGCAGCGGTACAAAGCGGTATGGGAAGTCCTTCTGTGAAGGAATAAACATTCCGGACGGAGTCCTGCGCGGGGCATGGCATTTCGATGAAAATATGTATATAGAGGAAAAACAGACAGATAAGGGGAAAAAGGAATTCACCTATCTGAAAGAAGCCTCATGGAAAAGAAGGCATAAGAAGAAAGAGCCGAAGCCAATCCCTGAAAATACGGAAACAGAGTATCCGTACAGGGAGAAGATCTTCTGCGGATTATGCGGAAGCAGACTCGTGAGGCATGTAAACACCAAAAACCATAAGGTCATATGGGTATGCAATGGGAGAAAGCGGAAGGGGAAAGACTTCTGTGATGGGACAAGGGTTCCGGATACCATCATAAAGGGATGGGGAGAAATCAAAAAAGATATTTATATTCAGAGAAAGGATGATAAGAATGGCAAGAAGCGTTACAGTTATACCAGCAAGAAGCCAGAAGGTGCGGACAGGGCATAAGGCGGTACAGGAAAAGAAGATAAGGGTGGCAGCCTACTGCCGTGTGTCAACAGACCAGGAAGACCAGCTCCATAGTTTTGAGGCACAGGTCGAGTATTATACAAAATATATCAACGAGCATGAGAATTATGAAATGGCCGGCATTTATGCAGATGAGGGAATCTCGGGTACGAATACAAAGAAAAGGGAACAGTTCAAAAAGATGATCGCAGACTGCGAGAAAGGTAAGATAGATCTTGTCATAACAAAATCCATCAGCCGTTTTGCAAGGAACACGCAGGACTGCCTGGCATATTCCAGAAAATTAAAGAACTTAGGGATCGGCATCATATTTGAGAAGGAAAATATCAACACACTGGATTCTACGGGCGAGCTTCTGTTTACCATCCTAAGCTCCCTTGCACAGGATGAATCAAGGAATATTTCAGAGAACTGTAAATGGGGCATCCGCACGAAATTCAAGAACGGTGAGATGCATCTCAATACATTCAAATTCCTCGGATACGATAAGGATGAGAACGGGAAGCTTGTCATCAATAAGGAACAGGCAAAGACAGTGAGAAGGATATACAGGGACTTCCTTATCGGAATCAATCCGGCACAGATCGCAAAGGAACTGACGGAAGAGAAAGTCCCGGGGTGTCTCGGGCAGACAAAGTGGTATCCAAGCACGGTAATAGGGATCTTAAAACAGGAAAAGCACATGGGTGACGCACTTCTGCAGAAGACCTATACGGCAGATTTCCTTACCAAGAGACAGGTCAAAAACAACGGTGAGATCGCACAGGTCTATGTAAAGGACAGCCATAAGGGAATCATAGATAAGCAGACATGGAATGCGGTACAGGAAGAATTTGACCGCAGGGAAAAGTTCATGCAAAGGCATGGCACGGATCGATACAGTTATGGTGCGGACTGCATGCCGTTCTGTGAGAAGGTGTTCTGTGGGGAATGCAAAAGCCTGTTCACAAGACATTCCTGGAAATCAAGGGGAATCATACAGTGGCAGTGCAAAAACCACAGGAAAGACGGAAAAGTGGTGTGCACGAATGCCTACGTTGATAATGCAGACCTTGAAAAGGGATTTGTAAAAGCATTCAATAAACTGGTCACGGACAGGGAGAAGTACATGGAAATATGGCAGCAGATGAAGTCAGATGGGACTCCCCTTGAAAAGATCAGGGCTGGGCAGATGATGGAAGCCGTGGGAAATGAACCGCTTACCAGATTCGTTCCGGAGATTGCACAGCTTGTCCTCTGTGAAGTGACAGTGCTTGGTGCAAAAAAATATGAGTTCTTCTTTCTGGAAGGCAGCCGGGTAAAGGTTTCCGTGTAGATCACCCGGAAACCCCACTTTCATGAAGCCCAAACAGCTCCATCTGGCTGCTTTCACTGTCCGTATCATCGGGTTCAGGAATCTCTGACTCTTCTTCCATGTTCTTTTTATGCGGTAGTTTGTGGGTATAAAGCTTATCCCAGGTAAGCGGATTCCGGCATTTTTTGTTGTAGTATATCAGTATGGCTTCCGCAAAACCAAGGGAACCGGAACGCCTGTCCTTTGCAGTGCGGGCGAGTTCCTTGATGGATATCCTCCCGAGCTTTTCCTTAAATATATCGTCTTTTATGGCATCACCATAGGCATTCAGAAAGCGAGCCAGTCCGTTCATCATGTTTGCACTGAAGGACTGGGATGCACCCTCCCAGGTGGCGGTAATGAGCCGGATGACATGGTCGAGCATGTGATAGCCATATTTATCGTGGATATTTTCAAGGGTTGCAACAGCACAGATACCGCCCGGAGTCGTGGTGGATGCAATGGTAAGATCATAGGATTCCACCAGATCACGGATGATGAGCTGCTTATCGTTGCCGGCCTCTATGTTTGCCATGAATATCTCGTAAGGCAGCAGGGGCTTTACATATTTCATCTGATTTGCGAAGATATCTGCTTCGTGTTCATATCCAAGGTCGTCATAGACCATGCACCATACAGGTGTCTCCCTGGATCCCGAAACGAGGGCAACGATCTCAATGGTGTGCTGTCCGTTGAATACATAGTTGATGCCATTCCTCCGGCTGACCTTCACAGGATTTATCTGGTATAAGTCGAAGTTAGCGGCAGCACGCTGGACATGGTGCTGTGAGAGGTTGCGTTGGTATTCCTGGTTGGATACGAGATTCCTGATGGGAATCTGTTCAAAGTGTACTTTTGGCACGAACTGCATCAGGTCAACGTCCTGTGTCATTTGTCCGGCTGTCTGTTCTTCTGTCATCTGAATCCTCCTCTTCAAGCTGCGAAAGCAGTCTGGTAATTTTTCTTGTAAGGTTTAACAGCTGCATCTTCACTTCACGCCTTGCGTTACCGGAGGTGGAAGGAAAATCTGTAAGTTCTATGGTTCTTGATATGGTTTTTGACCATGAAGGTATTGTAAATTTAAGGCTCTCAAGTTCTGCATCCGGGTCAGTAGCGGGCATCTGTTTAATTCCGGCTTCGGCACTTTCCTTTTCCCGTTTTATCCTTCTTGAATCCGGTTTTCCAGTGGGAAGCCTCTGCCACCGGAGTTCGTGCCGCAGCTGGGAGTATCCGATACGGTCTATAGATCCGCTGTCTAAGAGCCTTTTCAATCCATTGATATCCTCAATGGGAAGGCGGGAGAGTTCTATGATATTTTCATGGGACACACGGAGTTTTCCATTTAATATTTTTTCTGCAATTTCAGGGCTTTTCCGTTTCAGGTCATCGACTGCACGTGCGTAAATATCATATTTTGTCACGGTGGAAAAACCGAAATTAAATTCCGTGCCAATGATGGTGGCAATATCTGTCTTACGGACATATTTCTGTGATACCTGTCCGTCTGCATTCAGTCCCATGTCAGGATGTTTTTTCATAAATTCATCACTGGCAGTATTCATGTCTGCACGGAACAATCTTCCTATCAGGTATTTTTTATATTCTCCCGTAAGGTCTGTACGTTTGAGCTGTTCACGGCAGATAAAAGAAACGGCCTTATCACGGCTTTCGAATATGATATGCTGGATGTTGAAATGAATATCCCATTTCATACAGATCTTATATCGCAGATGACCGTCAAGTATGATATTGTTCCATACATATACAGGATCCAGACAACCGTGATCAAAGATGCTTTCTTCGAGTTCTTCCAGGTAGTTTTCTTTCCTTGGCTGTATCAGATCCTCAAATTCCGGATCGGTCTGAAGCTCTGGGACTGGTCTGTTATTCATACTGATTCCTCCGTTCGTGTCGTATCATCTACAAGCACGCATTCATTCATGGAAAAGCTGGCGAGACATTCTCTTGGATTCAGTGCACCGTAGATACGGTAGCTGCGGTTGTCCTCCAGATATATACCCGTATGCCGTAATGCCTGTAAAAGTTCCGTACTGTATAATTCGTAACAGTAACGGCTGTCGGCTTTACTGTAGCGTACACGGTGGGCAAGGTAATCCTTACGTACACTTTTCCTTATGGCAATCATGCTGTCCTGTGGGTTTACAAGCAGCTGGATATACTCTGGGTCACCGAGCATATGGAGCGTGAGTTTGTGTATGCGTATCCTGTTTTTCTTCAAGTCAATGCATAGTACCGGCTTCAAAGAGGTTTCTCTGTTCATAGTGTTGCTCCTCCTTTTCTGGATGTTCTATTTTTTTCTCTTCCGGTTCAGCGGTAGTGTTTTCGGAGATGCCGAATACCGCATAACCATCAAACATATTAATTTGCAGGCTGCTCTGATGCTCCTCTACAGGTACACCGAACTGGTTCTGCCATTCTTCTGGGTAGCTTGGTGTACGGGATGCTTTTATCTTTCCGTCTTCTTTTTCCTCACGGACGAAGATCTCTGGCGTGGTGAGGTCAAAGACAAACAGCAGTTCATTGTCTGAGCGTATCAGCTTTCCGAGCAGTTTATAACGGTAGGATGAATTCCATCCCATAAGTGCCACAACTTTGGCAAAAAAAATACGGCATGTGATCTGTCTGGGAGAGCGTTTTGCTGTTGCGGAACACCAGCGGAAGGAATCTTTTTCATCTTCCTGGCATGGACGCACCGCAAGTTTCTTTTCGTCTGGGTTTACGAGTATCTGCACGAAATCCGTATCAGGCAGCTTTTTTATGCATGCGGTGTTTACGGATACCTTGCTGGAATTAAAAGTAAAGGACGGTTCGTAGGTATGGGCGAAGAACTCGCCGCGGACTACCTGATATCCGTCATAGCTGAAAGCATCATCCTCAGTTACGGGAATGGTGTTCTTTTCATCGTTTGTCTGTATGTTCATCTGTGTTCTCCTTCATATCTGACATGATCTGTTCAATGTTCCTTTCAATGTCATTTTTACTGGTGACCTGTATATCAGCGTCATTGTATGTTACCGGGGCATGAGAGGTATCGGGGTCTTTGTGTCCGCTAAACCCAGCAAGTTCTTCTGCCTGTGCGTGGCTGTAATAATTGCTGCCAAATGTGTCCGCCCAGTCAGGCGGATAGGCACGAATATTTCTCTGTTGGTTGTCCGTAAAAGGTTTTACGAAAGAATCAGCATCTGGTGTACCGATTACATCATTGGGAATGAATATCTCCGGTTCGGAAAGGTTGAAGAGAAGTACGGCGTCATTCCCACTGCCACGTTTTACCCCTGTGATGCGGTAACGGCAGTTATCATTCCAGCCGAGGAGGGAATAGAGCGTGGGAAGAAATGCAGTACCGCTGATCTCACGTGGAGAGTTTTTACTGTCTTTCTTTTTAGACCACTGCATGGCATTCCGGCAGTCTTTCCCCGCATTCCTTACGGCAAAGACCTGTTTCTTTGGATGTATGAGCAGTTCTACAAGCGTGCTGTCAAGCTTACGGACGGCAGGAGCGGAAAAGCGGATGTCTCCCTGGCCGAAGGTAACGGTTATACGATCCGTGCTGTCAAAAAACTGTGAGCGTGCGATCTCATATCCGCGCAGGTCAAATTCACCGGATTTTACTTCCACATGGCCGGAAGAGGTTATGGAGTGCTCGGTACTGTCATAAACACTGGAAGAAGCGTTCATGTAATCTGCCTCCTTAAATCCCGCCCATCTGGGGTTTATGGATACAAAGCCTTTCAGGACTCCACCCGGAATGACTTTCAGCTGCGGAAGGATTCCTTTGTTTCCATACTTGGCATTACTGATCAGGCGTTGGACGGCAATAAAGTCATCCCTTGAAACGATGGCTTCATGATGGTCTCGCTTTCTGTATTGCGGACGGTTCTGCATATTCTTCTTTGATTTGTGGTTGAGGTAATTCGGAGTGTAGGTTTTATGTGCCAGGACATCACCGCAGTGTCTTTCGTTCTGCAGTATCTGAAGGATAGAACCTGGAGACCATACGGTGTTTCCCTTTTTAGTCTCACAGCCGAGTTCCGTCAGGGTATCAGCAATCTCTTGACAGGTGCATCCGTTTAAGTACATCATGAATATGAGTTTTACAATCTTGGCTTCCTCTTCATTGATAACAAGATTTCCGTCTTCGTCATGGTCATATCCCAGGAGTGTTGGTGTAAGGAAAATACCCCTGCGGAAACGCATCTCAATAGATGCATTCATGATCTCACTTTTGGTATGGCTTTCTTCCTGTGCAAGTGTTGCCATGAAGGAAAGTACCATCTCGCTTTTGGGGTCAAAGGTGTTGAGTCTTTCAGTTTCAAAGAAAACACCGACAGGATGGGGGAGTGCAAGAAGCTCCCTGACATAGCCGATGCAGTCCACAACGTTTCTTGCAAAACGTGATACGCTTTTTGTAACGATAAGGTCTATTTCACCTTTTTTGCAGTCTTCGATCATCTGCTTGAACTGGTCACGGTGCTGGAGGGAAGTTCCAGAGATACCTTCATCTGCATAAATCTGTACAAGCTTCCAGTTTGGACTTTTACTGATGACGTCATGGTAATGATTCTTCTGCAATTCATATGAAGATGTCTGTCTCGGATCATCCGTTGACACTCTTGCATATACTGCAACACGCTGTTCATTTTCTACTGCAAATATATCTTCCTGCGGAAGAGCCGGAATTACATCGAGTTCATCCGGATTGATTCCTTTATAACGTTCCCTTATCTTACTTTTCTGGTCAGCAACAGAGCCGACTTTTTGTTCGTTTTCGTTCATGACTTACCACCTTTATTTCTATGCTGGATTTTATTATAAAATTTTCATGCGGAAATAAAATAGACTATAAGGACATGCATATCCCTATAGTCTATTTCAAAGAAAAATTATTTGTGTGAAAATAGTGTGCCTTTATCTGCACATATCTTTTGAAGCAAGCTCCCAACCATTTTTGTGCATGGTTTCAAGGCTTATTTTTATGAGTTCATACACGAATCTTTTTTCGTTTTCTGAGCAGTCTTCCATGAGAATATCGATGTCTGTCTGGTAGGCTGCCGGATTATTCATCTGTACTCCGGCAAGCAGTTCATCTACGGTAATGCCGAGGGCATTTACGATCCGTATAATGGATTCCAGACTGGCTTTCCTTTTAGCGTTTTCGATGTGGCTTATGTAGGAGACGGAAAGGTCTGTTATTTCCGCAAGCTGTGCTTGTGAAAGATGATTCTGCTCCCTTACTTCCTTAATGCGGTATCCTATCTGTCTGTGGTTAACAGATGTCTGTGTTTGGTTCATAGATTGTACCTCCTGTTTTCTTTTTCTTACGCAAGGTAAATTATCTATCAAAGAGTGAAAAAAGGTTGCGTAATTTAATGAAGCATAGTGGAGTAATGGAGAAATAAGGTATAGAAAATGCGAAATATGTCGAACGATTTTTATTGATGGATTTTAATACGGATGGTATGCTTATAACTGAAACAAAACGAAATAAGAATGATAGAAATAAGGAAAATCAAGGTTCTGTCATGTTACAAAACTGAACTGCATAAACCTGCTGTTCATATTTTTTACCCAGATACTCCATTATAATGGAGTAATTTACGCAAGAGATATGGTTCTAATAATTCTTCTGCTTTACGGTTACAATATGTATATCGTACAAGTAGAAGAGAGGTGTAATTTACTTGCGTACAGAGGAGTACATACCAAAGAGGGTAAAAGAATTATGCAGCAAGCATAAAGTCTCCAAATACAGACTTGCACAGCTCACGGATATGTCGCAGACAGCGTTGGCAAATATAATGAATAAGAAGAGCATACCTACAGTACCGACCTTGGAAAGAATCTGTGATGCATTCGGAATATCAATCGCACAGTTCTTTGCCGGAGATGGTATGCGGCCTGATCTGACGGATGAGCAAGCTGAATTATTGGAGATATGGGATGACTTAAGTGCGGAGGAACGAAGGATACTGATGAACTTCGTAAGGACGCTAAAAAAGTAGGGGAAGCGGTTGATTGTATCTGACAAGACTGGCTTCCCTTTTTCTATGCATTCTTGCAGCCCCAGAAAGTGAAGAGGATGTATATGAGAGTACAGGATGAGGAATTTAAAACGATAATTTATAATCTGATGAACGGACATTATGATCTGGATAAGTTTGTTTGTGAGGAAAGTAGCGTAGTAGAGGATGAATTTGCAGAAGGTAAATACTGTGAAAAACTTTACAGTGAAATGCTTACAGCCTATGGAAGGATATGCCAGAGACTGCATGAACCGTCCGGTGAGGACAGGGACGTGGAAATCATAATAAATAATCTGTTGGACATGGGAAGATACCAGAGCATGAAGATGTTTAGTTATGGAGCATTCTTTGCAAAGAAAGAAAATAATCAATAAATGGATTACAAAAATGGTGTGGCTATGGTTGGACAGTCACACCATTTTTGTTATAATATTAAATAAGAAAGAATAAGCTGACGATATATTCACTAAGGAGGGATAGGATGATAAAAGTACCGGATTTAACTGCTGATAATGCTCTAAAATTTTCAGGTGAGATACAAGATTATCAATTATCTGAGGGCGAAGAGTTCGATTTCTCAGATATACATAATTGTGATCCCTTTCCTATGTTGGTTGTCTCAAGGACAATCTGGCAGCTTAGGAAAAGGTCAGATGTAAAAAAATGTGTAGCACATGAGTGCAATAATGGATATGCAGAGCACATGCGCTTTTATAGAGCGGTTGGTATAAAGCAGGGAAAAGACTTCAGTGAGAATTATGGCAATCAAAGATATCTTCCGATTACCTGTTTGAAGATATCGGATTTGAGAGAAACAGGTGCTGCCAATTTAGAACGTATACAGGAAGTTATTGTAAACAAATCAAAATTAATGGCAAATGTTTTATCTCAAGGAAACGCTTCTTATAAAAAATGGTTGAGCTATGCATTAACAGAAATCATGAGGAATATTCCGGAACATAGCCAAGGAGATGCAATATGGTATTGTGCACAATATTGGCCGTCATTTGACTTGGTCGAACTTGCAATAATGGATGAAGGAATAGGAATCAGAAATAGTTTATTGAGTAATAATGCGTATGAGAATCTTATACATAGCGATGAAGAAGCACTTGAATATGCTGTAAGTCCTGGTATATCAAGGACATTTGTGCCAGGAGGACAAAATTTTTCAAATGACGAATGGGCAAATTCTGGTTACGGATTATATATGATAAGCCACATATGTGCAGAACTTGGAGGCAGTTTTATAATAGCAAGCGGAGATGCTGCATTGAAGATTGATGAAAGTGGCAAAAAAACGTATTCGAAGTCTTGTCATTTGCAAGGAACAGCTATTTGCCTGAGGGTGCGTTTATCCAGAATGGGGAATTATGAAGACGTTGCAAGACGCATTCTTAATCTTGGAGAAAAAGAAGCAAAAGAAAATGGCAGAGCTATTAAGTCAGCATCAAAATCTACGAGAAGTATTTTGGGATATGAATAAGGAAAAAAGAATAGGGGATAAGGGGGGTTTTTGGTATCCCCCTTATCCCTCTTTACTTGTGTGGGTGAGGAAAATTATGATTTAGATTCATAATAACTCTTTTGCCATCTATATTAGACAGGGGAAAACCCCAGACGGGACTGCACATTTCTATTCTTGGTTTTGGTATTTATCGTATTTTGCGAAAATGCCGAAGTTCCTATCCGTCTGCTGCCATTATAAGCAGCAGTGTCATTTTGTGTTTTTCGTATATGAGTGGTTTTGCCGTCCCTGCAAAAAGAGCCATTGTAATGTATCTGTGTATGATGGGGGCGCAGGTATTGGGAAGAACTTATGATGCAACCCATGGACTTGCTCTGGCGATCATAATCTTATTGATTCAAAATCCACTGGCATTAAAACAAAGCGGTTTTTTATTTTCCTTTACAGCAATGTTGTCCATTATTTTATATGGAATATTATTTCCGGCTCCCAGGTGGGAGGAAAAAGAAGATAGCAAAAGTAAGATTACATGGCAGATGTTACTGTATGATAAAATAGTAAGCCCACTTAAAAAATCATGTCTCTTTAATCTGTGGCTTCAGGTCTGGCTGATGCCTTTAACCGCCTGGTTTTATTATGAAGTGCCAATGTATTCCCTGTTTTTAAATCTGCTGGTGTTGCCATTTAGCAGCTGGTTATTAACCGGCGGAGCTATTGCAGCTCTGATTTATAAGTGGGTACCAGGTGTTGCCGGCTGGATACTGGTAGGATGTCATATCATCCTTGATTTGTATGAAACGGGTATCAATGAAATCGGTAAGATTCCGGGAAATCTATTGCTTACAGGAAAACCGGAAATAATCTGTATGCTCATTTACTATTTTTTCCTGGCAGTGTTTTGCTGTTGGAAATGGCTGCACCAGTCAAAAAAATATCCCCGCCATAAAATATTATTTTGTATTATCTGGGGATGCTTATTATCAGGAACACTTCTGGTTCATCCAAAGGAACTGCCTGGCATTTATATGCTGGATGTGGGACAGGGAGATGGGTTATTCCTGACAGACGGAGCGGGAACTCATGTATGGATAGATGGAGGAAGCAGTTCAGAATCTTCAGTTGGTACTTACCGCATGCTGCCTTTTTTGAAGTATCATCGAGTGGCGGAGATTGATATATGGATTGTAACACATCCGGATGAAGATCATGTATCGGGATTGAAAGAGTTACTGCAAAGGGGATATCCGGTTCACCAGTTATTCCTGGCCAAAGCACAGAAAAATCAGGAGACCTGTCAGAAACTCGCAGTCCTTGCAAAAAAAAATGGAACAGATATTCAGTATGTAAAAGCAGGCGACCAACTGCAACTAACCGATATGAATCTAACGTGTCTCTATCCGCAAAAAGAAGAAATGGAAACAGATATCAATGGTCTGTCCCAGGTATGGGAACTGCACAGTCATGGATTTGGCATGCTTTTTACCGGAGATCTGGGAGAAATGCAGGAAAATCTTCTGGACAAACGGGGGCTGTTACACAAAGTGAATGTTCTGAAAGTTGGTCACCATGGATCCCGTTATTCCAGCAGCGAAAATTTTCTCGCGCGCCTTCAGCCTGAAACAGCGTTGATTTCGAGCAGTGCCAAGAACAGATATCATCATCCTTCCGCTGAAACACTGAAACGTCTGGAAAATCAGGGGTGTGTTATCTATTGCACCAAGGATGTTGGGCAAATAGCAATTCGATACAAAAAGAATTACTGGTATATAGAAAACTTTACAGATTCAGATTAAGGTAGAATGTTGACAGAAAGGCAGCAGAATGGTTATATGTGTAAAACAGCTGTCTTGACAGCTGTAAACTATGATAGTATAATGGCGGAAGCATTAAAAAGAGGAAAAGTATTATGAAAGAATATTATGACGTCATTATCGTAGGAACCG
>ENA-OPSK01002399-OPSK01002399.1-human-gut-metagenome-genome-assembly--contig:-NODE-2399-length-11224-cov-2.813860_pt1 | contig 11224 bp, 9 predicted proteins | sample MGYA00241807_ERZ501905 | MGnify/ENA primary metagenome ERZ501905 (study PRJEB25962, sample SAMEA2042111) | human gut metagenome | biome: human gut; feature: human-associated habitat; material: faeces...
AAGAAATTTAATAGAAAGAAGGACTTCTTTATGACTCCATTAGAAAAACAGATAAAAGAAAAGCAATATCAGGATTATGTAAAACAACATACTCCCATCCATAATGTCTGGACAAATATGCTCAAAGCTTTTTTAACCGGCGGAAGCATCTGCACCCTCGGACAGCTGATTTCAAACTATTGTAAGACTCTGGGCTTATCTGAAAAAGATTGTGGTGCCTGGACTGCTATAGTTCTTGTTCTGTTCAGTGTTATCCTAACCGGACTGAACGTGTATTCCAAGATTGCAAATTGGGGTGGTGCCGGGGCACTCGTCCCAATAACCGGATTTGCCAATTCTGTTGCCGCCCCGGCAATTGAATATAAGAAAGAAGGCCAGGTTTTTGGAATCGGGGCGAAGATTTTTACAATTGCCGGACCTGTACTGCTGTATGGCGTGGTCACAAGTTGGGCGCTGGGGGTGGTTTACTGGGTTATCTATTGGGTTGTAGCAGCTTAAGGTGAACTTGAAGAAACCGTCTCAAAACAAGAACTGACTATGCCCTCCTGCTCAGAAAACTTTGTGAAACATCAAAAACAAGAACTGACTATGCGATCCAGCGAATTGGAGTCGGGCTTGCCCGACGAAGCTGAGCAGGAGGGCATAGTCAGTTCTTGTTTTTTAGTGTTTCGTAAATGTGGTCATTTCTGATGCTTTCTTAATTCACAATCTTATAGTACTCTCTAGCCGTCACGCCATACACAACTGCATAGAATCCTGCAAACACTACTATTGTCACACCTGTGCAAAGCATAAACAGTGTCTTGTTTGCCAGATTCAATAATGCCAGTAATTTCATTACTACAGGAAATGCGACCATCACATGAATCACAACTGTGATAAGTGGAAGGAAAAATACGCTTAACACCTGATTTTTAATAGAATATTTCACTTCTTTTTTACTCATCCCTACTTTCTGCATAATCTGGAAGCGTTCCCGGTCATCGTAGCCTTCGGATATTTGCTTGTAATAAATGATTAAGACTGTTGCTACGACAAATAAAATCCCCATGTAAATTCCGATGAATAAGAGACTTCCATAGAGTTCGTAAAATGAATTTTCACTCATTTGTCTGTTTTGGAACTCCACATTAGAAAGCTCTGGATATTCATTTTGCATATTATGGATTACGTTTTCGTACTTATTTACATCACCTGACATATTAAAACGTACAGTATGATTCAGTGCAGCTAAAATATCTATATATTCTGGTTCTATTCCTTTTGTGTTTGACACAATCTCATACAGCATTTTCTGAACCTGCTCTTTACTTGAACAAATAATATAATAGGTTCCGAATGCACCTGCTTTATTTTTTGGCTCAGCTTTTAATTCATTTAATTCCTGCGCTATTTTATAAGTCCGGCCATTTATCTTTACACTATTTTCTCCATAAGTTCCGTTTGTCCGATAAATCATCACTTCATCATCTTTCAATGAAACCTGTTTCTTTTCTATCCGATTATAATCTTCGACCGGAATTAGATTTACAATAAAGAGAGTTGCTCTTCCATAATTTGTCACTGGAGTTAAATTTAATGTATCACCATTCTGGGTTCCTGATAATGCTCCATAATCGTATTCAAATCTGGATGAAATCTTTACTCCTTCTTTTTCTGTTTTATCAATCAACTCATTTATCAACATTTTTGTTTTTTCATCCTGAGATTGCATCGTAATGCTAGAATCCTGTGGAAATCTTGCCTTTAAAATGTCTTCCATTCCGGCATAAAGTGACACTGTTGTCGAAACCATGATCAGCACCATTGTACTTAATATGCAAATATTCGCAAGTCCAACCGCATTTTGCTTCATGCGGTATATCATGCCGGATATTGTTGTGAAATGCTTTGGCTGATAGTAAAATTTTTTATTCTTTTTCAACATTTTCAAAATTGCAATACTGCCTGCTGTAAAAAGTGCATAAGTTCCCACGATTACACAGACAACTGCAACAAAAAAGTGAGAAAGGGCATCAAGCGGGTGCTCTGTTGTAATAGCAAGATAGTACCCTGTCCCGAGTGCTGCCACTCCGACCAGCGTTAAAAACCATTTTGTTTTTGGCTCTTTTTCTCCTTGATTTCCTCCATGTAAAAGTTCGATTGGATTTGATAATTTAATCTGCAATAAATTATACAGAAATGAAAGTGAAAAAATCACAACAAATAGCAATACTGTATCTCTCACTGAGCTCAGGCTGATTGCGAATGCCATCGACACTTTGCTGTGCAGGATTTTTAATAAAATAAGATACATCAGTTTTCCGAATATCACACCAAATACGATTCCGGCTACAATGCTAACTCCGGCTGTTATGAGCATTTCTATCAACATCATTTTCGATATATGCGATTTTCCCATTCCTAAAATGTGATATACTCCGATTTCTTTTTTTCTTCTTTTAATCAAAAAACTATTTGTATAAAATAAAAAGATCAAAGAAAAAATCATCACCACTGCGACTGCATAACGTAAACATATTTGCATCGTAACTTCTTCGACACTTTCGCTTCTGCTAAGTGCGTCAATCATGTAAAACATCATGACGCATAATACTGCCGTGAAAATGTATGGGACATATGTCTTTCTATTATTTTTCAAATTTGTAACTGCAAGTTTCGGATAAAGTGTATTATTCACTCTCCTCACCTCCTGTTGTCAACACTGTAAGTGTATCTGCGATTTTCTGATACAGCTGTTCACTGGTGAGATTTCCTCTGTAAATCTGATGAAATACTTCTCCATCTTTGATAAATAAAATCCTGTTTGCACTGCTTGCCGCTTTTACGCTGTGAGTTACCATTAATATGGTCTGCCCGTCCTGATTGATCGTAGTAAATAAATTCATGAGACTGTCTGCCGCCTTTGAGTCCAATGCGCCAGACGGCTCATCTGCCAAAATCAGCTGTGGTTTTGTAATCAGTGCTCTTGCTATTGCCGCCCGCTGTTTTTGACCGCCTGATACCTCATACGGATATTTATCTAAAATCTGTGTGATTCCCAGCTTTTCTGCAATCGGAGCCAGCCGTTTCTCCATCGTATTATATTTTGCTCCGGACAATACAAGCGGTAAATAAATATTATCTTTTAATGAAAATGTATCTAACAGATTAAAATCCTGAAATACAAATCCCATATTTTGTCTGCGAAATGCTGCAATATCTTTTTCTTTTAAATTTCCCAGATCATTTCCTTTCAAATATACTTTTCCTTCTGTCGGTTTATCCAATGCTGCCAGTATATTTAAAAGCGTTGTTTTTCCCGAACCGGACTCTCCCATAATTGCGACATACTCTCCGGATTCTACTGAAAAATTTACATTTTTCAAAGCCTCAACCTGATTGTTTCCAAACCTTGTCGTATATATTTTCTTTACGTTTTTTACTTCCAGTAATGCCATTTTTTCCATCCTTTCCCAACGTTTTTCTTTTTTACAAGGCTTATTATAGAAAAAAGGAAAATGTGTTTCCATCGAAATAGATTACATTTTCCTCTCGTATCTTACATTACTGTAAGATTGCTTATTCATACTCTTTCATGCTTATTCAATCGTCCATTCTTCTCTTGCAAGATCCAGATACACCTTTGTCCCCTTATCTATCTCCGACTCAATCTAAATTTGATGGTTCAGCCGTTCCATAATCTTCTTACACATATACAATCCTATTCCTGTTGATTTCTTGTCGGCTCTTCCATTATAACCTGTGAATCCTTTTTCAAATACTCTTGGCAAATCTTCCGCCTGAATGCCGATTCCGGAATCTTCAATCACAAGACATTTTTTATTTTCTTTTTCTTCTGTATAAATAAAAATCATTCCGCCGTCTTTCGTATATTTTAGTGCATTGGAAAGAACCTGCTCCAGCACAAACTGCAGCCATTTCTCGTCTGTGACAATACACTGCGAAGTTTTTGCGTACTGCAAATGTATTTTCCGTAAAATAAACATCTGTGAGTATTTTCGGATAACCTGCCTTACTATGGCATCCAATGAATATTTCTCAAACTTCAAATCTCCTGACATTTCTCCCATTCTAAGATATGTCAGCACCATTTCTACATATTGCTCGATTTTAAATAATTCCAGTTTGATTTCTTTTATATACTTTTGTTCCGGGTATTCTTCCTCTAATGTCTGCTGCAACACATGCATGGCAGCAATCGGTGTCTTAATCTGATGCACCCACATACTATAGTAGTCTGACATTTCCTGTTTGAAAATGCGTTCCTGAGATTTTAACTCACTGTTTTGTTCCTTCAGATTCTTTATAATATTCTGATAATCCTGCTCAGATAGACGTTTTTGGAATTTGAAAAATTGTAATGTTAAATTGAGCAGGAATAAAACAGTTGAAAGTAATAAACCATATTGAATTGCATCTATCCTTACATCATACAAAAATAGCACTGTAACAAATAATAGCATGCTTCCAATATAACACAGCAGCTCGTTCTGTTTTGATTTCAAAAACATTTTCATCACGCTTCCACCATATATCCAATACCTTTTTTTGTAAGAATCACATTTTCCAATCCCATCTTTTCCAACTTCCTTCTAAGTCTTGCAACATTGACTGTCAATGTATTATCATCTATAAATTCGTCGCTCTCCCAGAGTCTTGTAATAATATTGTCTCTGGATATAATCTTCCCGGCATTTTCTATAAGCATCTGTAAAATGCGGAACTCATTTTTGGTCAACTCCATTTTCTGCTCTTGATATTGAAGTGTTGCATCTGAAAGATTCAAATATGCACCATGCCATTCCAACATGTTGGTGTTTCCTCTGAATTCATATGTTCTTCGCAAAACAGCCTGCACCTTCGCCGTTACCACCGCAAAATCAAATGGTTTTTCGATAAATTCATCCCCACCCATATTCATTGCCATCACAATATTCATATTATCATTCGCCGATGAGAGGAAAATAATTGGAACTTTTGAAATCTTTCTGATTTCCTGACACCAGTGAAATCCATTAAAAAATGGCAATACGATATCCAGCAATACCAATTGTGGTTCATTTTTTGTAAAGCTATCCATAATATTTTTGAAATCCGTGATACACTCCACCTCATAATTCCATTTCTCAAGATGATTCTTTAAACCATTTGCAATAGTCGTATCATCCTCCACAATTAATATTTTATACATGCTACACCTCTTCTTTACACAATTGTATACTGCAACATCTCGTAATGCAGCCTTCCGCCTTCTACAATATTTTCCGGCAATAATGCTCTCGCAACTAATTTTAACTCTTCTTCTGGTTTGTCCACTCTTCTTAAGTTGGCGTAATCTCCATCAATTGATTCTACTATATAATCACATACTAACATTTGTGGTATCTCCTTCACATTCGTTTACTTTTTTGATTTCTCCCTCACATAATAGCATATCTTTCTTCTAATTACATCTAAATATTTCATTCTACGTCATTGCCGGCTTCTCCCTTGCATATACTAATAAAAAACGAGGTCCCGCCATGTCCAATTCTCTCTGCAAAGAACGCATTCTTTCCGAAGACTATCGTGACTTCATCCTCGATGGCATCCAGACTTCTTTTCTCTCTGATATTGCCTTGCAAAATTCCTGTATACAAAATGCGGATTTTGATTATTGTTGTGTTTATATTCCTGCCATTCAGGCTGAACCTATCACATTAAAGCAATTTCCTTACGCTTCTATTCCGAAATGCTATGCCCCTATTAGTATGGAAACTCTAAACCAGACCGGTATTCTCTCAATCCAGAATTATCCTACTCTGCAATTGAAAGGTAAGGGTGTCTTGATTGGTTTTTTAGACAGTGGAATTGATTATTTAAGCCCTCTTTTTCGTAATCTGGACGGTTCGACTCGAATTCTTTCTATATGGGATCAGACGATTCAGACCGGAACTCCTCCTGACAATTTTTTTTATGGCTCTGAATATACACAACCCCAGATTAATGATGCGCTTGCATCAGAGCAACCACTGAACATTGTTCCTTCACAAGATGTCGAAGGCCATGGGACTTTTGTTGCCTCTCTTGCATGTGGTGGCGGTGCCCCGCAGGAAAACTTTCTTGGGGCTGCCCCGGAAGCGACTCTCGCTGTTGTAAAATTAAAACCTGCCAAACAATATCTCCGCGACTATTATTTTATTGCTGATTCTGCAACAGCTTATCAGGAGACTGACATTTTGCTTGCTGTAAAATATTTATCTGACCTTGCCGCAAAATATAAACTGCCACTTATTCTCTGCATTGCACTCGGCACAAATTCCGGTGGACATCTTGGCTTACTCCCACTCTCTAATCTTCTGGATCTGTATGCATCCAAGGCAAATATCATTCCTGTTACCGGCGTAGGAAATGAAGCAAATGGTAGACATCATTTTCAATATACGCTAAAAAATATTGCTGATAGTGCAACAGTGGAAATCCGTGTAGGTGAAGGTGTCCCCGGATTTACGCTGGAGCTTTGGAACAGTATTCCTAATATTCTTGCTTTTTCCATTGTTTCTCCTTCCGGTGAAATCCGTGGACGAAATACAATCCGCACTACAGAACGTGATGAATTTCAGTTTTTACTAGAAGGCACAACAGCTATTGTTGATTATAAATTATTGGTAGAGCGAACCAATCAGGAGCTGATTTTCTTTCGCTTTCAAAAACCTTCTCCCGGTATATGGAAAATCATCGTTTCGCCACTTCGCATAATCGACGGGCTATTTCATATGTGGCTCCCGTTAAGCAGTTTCATCCAAGGGGAAGTATTCTTTTTGAATTCGAATCCTTATTATACAATCACAAATCCCGGAAATGCTTCCCGGCCGATTTGTGTCTCTTATTACGATGGAAATACAAATGCAATTGCTTTGGATTCCGGACGAGGATATGACCGCTACGATGGAATCCATCCTGATTTCACTGCCCCCGGCATTTCTATTCTTAGTTCGTTACCAAACAATCGTTTTGCCGTCCGCTCCGGCTCTAGTCTGTCCGTTGCCATTACCGCCGGTGCATGTGCCCTTCTTCTGGAATGGATCTTGTTCCAGCTTGGCACGGAAAGTGTGGATTCTACACAAATTAAAAGCCTTTTTATCATCGGTGCTACCAGACCTTCAAATATGACATTTCCAAATCCTGAATGGGGATATGGACAATTAAATTTATTTCACACTTTTGAGGAATTACGAAATTACTAAAAAAGTTTTCCTAAGCTTTCGTTCTATACCGGGCAATAAAAAAGAAACATTGCAGGATTTTCTCTTACAATGTTTCTCTTTTTATTAATTTCTATTATTGTTATTCGCGCTTTTCACCACGACGAATCTCTTCTACATTCTCATAGTAACTCTTGATTTCTTCTCCGGCAGCAATTGGCTCTGTCGGTTTTGTTCCATCACGGAATACCATTTTCAGAAGAATCGGTGTGATAATTGTTGTAATTACCACCACAATGATGACAGGTCCTAAAAATGCAATTCCCAACAGTCCAAGCGTAGAACCTTTACTGGCAACGATCAATGCCACCTCACCACGTGAGATCATACCGATACCAATACGTTTTGCCTGATAATTCTGGTATCCACACATTTTTGCACCGATACCACAACCAATAATTTTTGTCAGAATTGCAACGATTGTAAGTACTACTGCAAACGCAACAATTGTAAAATTCATTTTCGGCAATACAACTTTAAGTCCAATACTTGCAAAGAATACCGGTGAAAGCAGCATGTATGAAATTGTATCAAATTTAGTCTGCAAATATTCTGAACGTTCTATGTTAGAAATAATCAGACCTGCGATAAATGCACCTGTGATATCTGCTACGCCAAATACTGCTTCTGCAATGTATGACATTAATAAACAGAATACAAATGCAACGATTGTGTGACGATGTAATTCTTTTTTTGCTCCGTCGACCCATTTCTTATAAAATTTATAAAAAATAACTCCTACGATTGCTGCAAATGCAAAGAATGCCACTACTTTGATCAGAACAATCGCAATATTTACACTGTCATCTGCCATACTTGTAACAATTGTAAGTGCAATAATACCAAGAATATCATCGATAATTGCTGCTCCAAGTATTGCATTTCCTGAACGTGTTTTTAATTTCCCCAGTTCCTTTAATGTTTCAACTGTAATACTTACAGACGTTGCTGTGAGGATTACTCCAATAAAAATATTTTGTAAAAATGTGCTTGCACTTGCATAAGACGGAATCATTCCTGGTCTGTTAAATATAACCGCACAGAAATATCCTCCAATCAGTGGAACGATTACACCGCAAAGTGCAATTACAAATGACGCTTTTCCACTTGCTTTGAGTTCTTTGATATCAGTCTCCATTCCGGCACAGAACATCAGTACAATTACACCGATTTCTGCAATTTCATGAATAAAGGCTGTTTCACTTAACACTCCTAATCCTACCGGTCCTAAAACCAGTCCTGCCAAAAGTGCTCCTACTACCTGCGGCATCTGTACTCTCTTTGTCAAAAGCCCCAATACTTTTGTGCCAAGAAGTATGATTGCCAGATCCAATAGATAACTATAGCCTTCCATTATGCTCCTCCTATGTTGTCATTTTCACTTCGTTATCCCCCAATAACTTACGTGTGACATCTTATATATTTTTTAGAACACTTTCCCATCTTCGTTCATAGTCATAGTATAACTATAAACGATAACTTTTCTAACTAAGTCGTGGTACCTGCTGGCCTCTCAATTCAATGATCGGTCCCCCGGTTCCTTCAATATATTCTCGGGTGATCGTCACCTGTCCGATGTTATCATCCTTCGGTATTTCATACATAATGTCAAGCATAAACTCTTCAATGATCGCGCGAAGCGCTCTGGCTCCGGTATCCTTTTGCATTGCTTTTTCAGCAATCGCCTCAAGTGCACTATCATCAAAGATAAGATTTACTTCGTCTAATGCAAGTAATTTCTGATACTGTTTCAGTATCGCATTCTTTGGTTCTTTTAGGATTTTCACAAGCATGTCTTTATCCAGACCTTTCAACGTGAAAATAATAGGAAGACGGCCGATAAACTCCGGAATCATTCCGAATTTTCTTAAATCTTCTACTGTCACCTTACTGATCAAATCTTTGTCATCATCATATTTATCTTTCAGCTCAGCATTAAATCCCATTGAACTTTTCTTTGTCAGTCTTTCTTTAATGATTTCTTCCAAATCCGGGAATGCACCTCCACAGATAAAAAGAATATTTTTTGTATTTACTGTTGTGAGCGGAACCATCGCATTTTTACTGTTTGCTCCAACAGGCACTTCCACTTCACTACCTTCAAGAAGCTTTAGCATTCCCTGCTGTACCGATTCTCCGCTTACATCACGCTGACTGGACGTTTTCTTTTTCGCTATCTTATCAATCTCATCAATGAAAATGATTCCCTGTTCAGCACGCTCTACATCATTATCCGCTGCTGCCAGAAGCTTAGAAACAACACTTTCAATATCATCTCCGATATAGCCTGCCTCTGTCAGAGATGTTGCATCTGTAATGGCCAACGGCACATCTAATAATTTTGCCAATGTCTTTACCAAAAATGTTTTACCGCATCCTGTTGGTCCGATCATCAGCATATTAGATTTTTCAATCTCAATATCATCCATCGTGTCTGTAGCAACCCTTTTATAGTGGTTGTATACTGCTACTGACATTGCTTTTTTAGCATATTCCTGACCAACTACATATTGATCCAGCTGCTCTTTGATCTTATGTGGTGCCGGAATCTCTTTGATATCTAATTTTTTATATTTTTTAGTTGATTTTTTCTTCTTTTTCTTAATCTTTGGCTGCTGTGGAAACAGACTATCCAAATCAGATAGATTCAAAAACTGAACTCCCGGCATATTCATAAGCTGGCTATAATCAATCGCACCACCGAAGTTCATATTATTCATAGCATCAAAACTCTTTTGCATACAGTCATTGCACACACACATATTGTTCGGAAGATTGATCATCTTTCCAGCCACACTCTCTGGTCTGTGGCAGACAAAGCAGACTTTCTCATATTCATCATCGTTATGATTGTCATTGCTATTATTATCGTTGTTATCAATTGTATCTACATAATCCTGTTCAGACATGGTTCTTTCCCTTCTTTCCTACTTTTGTTCCTCTACCATCTTAATGAACTGCTCCTCCGAAATAATCGGAACTCCCAGTTCGTTTGCTTTTTTATTCTTTGATGAAGTCGATGTCACATCATTATTGATCAGGTAATTTGTTTTGGAAGTGACAGATCCCGTAACTTTTCCAGGCTCTCAATCAGTTCCTTGACCTCTCCTCTGTTTGCAAAATGTTCCACACTTCCGGTAATAACAAAGTTCACTCCGACAAATATCTGTTTACTCTCTGATTCTTCTTCCTTTGGAATCTCAAGCTCTGCAATCAGTCGCTTTAAGCTTTCTACATGCTTCTCATCCTGAAAATAAGTTACAAATGCGCCGGCAAGTACTTCGCCTACTCCCTGAATCTCTGCAAGTTCTTCTGCAGTAGCATGAATCATACGATCCACATCACCGGAAAATTCTCTGCAGATGACCTTCGCATTTGCAAGACCAATTCCCGGAATTCCAAGTGCATAGATAACTTTCGGAAGTGTCGTCACTTTTGCTTTCTCCACATTTGCGATCAGGTTCCTGTAGGATTTTTCTCCAAAACCTTCCATCGTCTGAATCTCTTCCTGCCATTTATCCAAATGGAAAATGTCTGTGAATTCCTTTATAAATCCACGGTCAATGAACTTCTCCAACGTTGCCTCTGACAAACCTTCAATATTCAAAGCATCACGGCTCGCAAAGAGTGCAAATGCTTTGACATGCTTTGCCTGACATTCCGGATTGGTACAATACAGTGCTTTTGCATTGCTGACCTGGCGAATCTCTGTCTTGCCGCCACAGACCGGACAGACTTTTGGAATATCTTTCACACCACTTCTTGTCAGATTCTGTGCAATCTGCGGAATGATCATATTCGCCTTATAAACTTCAATCTCATCCCCCACACCAAGTTCCAGTTCTTCCATAATACTGATGTTGTGGACACTAGCACGGCTCACTGTCGTTCCCTCCAGCTCCACCGGTTCAAAGATAGCGACCGGATTGATGAGTCCTGTTCTAGATGGACTCCACTCAATCTCCAGAAGCTTTGTC
>ENA-OPSK01002402-OPSK01002402.1-human-gut-metagenome-genome-assembly--contig:-NODE-2402-length-11210-cov-4.380188_pt1 | contig 11210 bp, 7 predicted proteins | sample MGYA00241807_ERZ501905 | MGnify/ENA primary metagenome ERZ501905 (study PRJEB25962, sample SAMEA2042111) | human gut metagenome | biome: human gut; feature: human-associated habitat; material: faeces...
TCTGCAATACACATTCGTAAGCACCCAGACGCATCGTACCACCCATATTGGTGATTGCTTTCTGCTCTTCCATGATATCAATCACGTTATGCGGAGTCTTTTCATCCATTTCACGTGAGTTGGCATCTGCGTATCCCAGTACGTTGCGTGCAAACTCAATAGCAATACATTGCATACCCAGACAAATACCGAAAGTCGGAATGTCATGTGTACGTGTATATTTGATAGCGACAAACTTGCCGTCGATACCCCGTTGACCGAATCCCGGACCAATCATTACGCCCGCCATACCTTTCAAAGCTTCAGCTACATTCTCATCTGTCAGTTTCTCGCTGTTTACGAAATGAACTTCCACTTTGCGGTCATTGTAAGTACCCGCTTGCGATAAAGCTTCACGGATAGATTTGTAAGCATCCTGCAAATCGTATTTTCCAACCAGTGCAATATTGATCGGTTCTTTAGTCTCTGCAGCGTGACGACGTTCCAGGAATTTACGCCATGGACCGAGTCCCGGAGTTTCTCCTACCGGCAGTCCCATCTTTTCGAGGATAGTGCTGTCCAGCCCTTGCGCTTGCATCAGGATAGGTACTTCGTAAATTGTTTCCGCATCAATAGATTGCACGACGGCTTTATCGTCTACATTACAGAATTGTGCCACTTTCTTACGCAGTCCGTCACTTAGCGGATGCTCGGCACGCAGTACCAGTACATCCGGCTGAATACCCACACTTTGGAGTTCCTTTACAGAATGTTGCGTCGGTTTTGTTTTCAATTCTCCGGCAGCAGCAAGATAAGGAACATAGGTCAAGTGTACGCAAAGAGCGTTCTTACCGAGTTCCCATTTCAACTGACGGATACTTTCGAGGTAGGGGAGTGATTCGATGTCACCTACCGTACCACCGATTTCAGTAATCACAAAATCAAACTTGTATTTATTACCAAGCAGTTTAACATTCCGTTTGATCTCGTCTGTGATGTGAGGAATCACCTGGATCGTTTTACCCAGATAATCTCCACGACGTTCCTTGTCAATGACGCTCTTGTAGATACGTCCCGTAGTAATGTTGTTCGCCTTTGTCGTTTGTATACCCAGGAATCGCTCATAGTGTCCCAAGTCGAGGTCGGCTTCGTGTCCGTCTACGGTTACATAGCACTCTCCGTGCTCATAAGGATTCAATGTTCCCGGGTCGATGTTGATATACGGGTCAAACTTCTGAATGGTTACATTATAACCTCTTGCTTGTAGCAACTTACCGATGGAGGATGAGATGATACCTTTTCCTAATGAAGAGGCAACACCACCGGTGACGAAAATATACTTTGTTTCTCCCACAGCTATAACTGTTTTAATAATTGTTTACTTAGTAGTATTCTTACGAACTTAAAAACCGCAAAATTATAAAAAAAAGAGGAAGATTACAGTCTTTCGTCTCCACAATTTTATTAAAAAATGCAATTTTAAAAGAATCCTATGATTTCTGAACAAAATAATGTAGCTTTGCACTCTAAACCATAGACAAATATGATGAGAATTACTACTTTATGTTCAGCGTTTATTCTGTCAATCTTATCGTTATCGCTTTTTGCACAGGAATCTGTCGAATCCGCTTCACTTCCGACTGACTCTCTGCAGCCTGCTCCTGAAGTGATTAAACCAGCCAAAACGGTTAAATCTTCAACAGTTGTGGCAAAAGCCAGAGTCGTGAAAGCAGATACGCTTTCGGCGGAGCTTCAGAAATATTTGATGCTCAAACTGAATATGTCGGGGCCGACTCCGAAACTGGATACCGTTTCTTATTTATATAATAAGATTATTTGAACGACCTGTCTGTGCCGCCACGTTATATTCCGTCTGATCCCGATTATTTTCGTCTGTTCACACCATTGGCATATTATTATGCTCCGATGGCACAATATTCGAAATTGGAATGGAAGCCTATGCAATGGGACACCACTCCTCAACTGACAGCGGAACTTCTGCCTTATGATACCCTGGCATTTACCAAAACCCAGCGTGCCGAGAAAATAGTGAACAGTGCATTGATGGATCTTTATTTGGAACGTCCGAACTTGGTTGTCACTACAGAAGACCGCATCATGAGTCGTGATGTATTCCGTCACGATGTGAAGCCGAAAATATCTCCCAAAGCAAACGTTATTCATCTGTTTCAACCGGAAAATATGGATGATAATGTAGGAAAGGCCAATATGAAGATTAGCCGGCCGAACTGGTGGGTGACCGGAGGTAACGGATCGTTGCAGATCAGTCAGAACCACCTTTCGGATAACTGGTATAAAGGAGGTGAAAGTAACTTCTCCGGATTGGCCACTTTCCAGATTTTTGCCAATTATAATGACAATGAAAAGGTCCTGTTTGAGAACCAGTTGGAAGCTAAAGTGGGTATGACCTCCACTCCGTCAGATGAATATCATAAATACCTTTTTAACACCGACCAATTCCGCATATATAATAAATTAGGTTTGAGAGCTTTCAAGAATTGGTATTATACCATTTCTTCCGAGTTTAAAACACAGTTCTTCAACGGATATAAAGCTAACAGTGAAGAATTGGTTTCGTCTTTCTTGTCTCCGGCAGATTTGGCGGTCAGTGTCGGTATGGATTATAAGTTGAGTAAGAAGAAATTTAATCTTTCCGTGTTTATGGCGCCGTTGACTTACAACTTGCGTTATATTGGTAATTCTGAAGTGGATGAAACTAAGTTTGGCTTAGACAAAGGAAAATGCTCCAAAAATGACTTTGGTTCCCAGTTACAATCAACACTCAATTGGACTATCATTTCTGCGGTGACTTTAGAGTCTCGTCTCAATTACCTGACCAACTATCATTGGGCACGTGTAGAGTGGGAGAATACGTTCAATTTCGTATTAAACCGTTATCTTTCTACCAAGCTCTATATACATACCCGTTTTGACGACAGCTCCAAGCCGACTGAAGGAGATAGTTTCTTCCAGTTGAAAGAATTGCTTAGTTTCGGTATTAATTATAAGTGGTAAATAAATTATAAGGTAAATAAATCAGGCGTGGAATGAATTTTTCACGCCTGATTTATTTTTGAGAAATATGCTTCCTGCAGGGATGATCAAAATAGATGCAGAAAAAAGTTTAATTCAGTCTGTTTGTAAAAAAAGAAAAGTATTTTCTTGTTTATTATTTATAATTTTGTCTATCTTTGTCACCGAATTCAATCCGTCACCCACCAGGTGACGGGAAATGAGGGGTAAAAATACATGATCATTAAGAAAAATGACGATCAAAGAATTCCGCCAACAGATGTGATTGGCAGAAGCGTAGCGCGCTCAAAACGTTGGTTAGTGGCCATTGTGCGCATCTGTCACGAGAAAAAAACGAGTGAGCGGCTTACGAAAATGGGGATCGAAAATTTCCTTCCAATTCAACAAGAAGTCCATCAATGGAGCGACCGTCGTAAGGTTGTCGACCGGGTACTACTTCCGATGATGATTTTTGTTCACGTTGATCTGCAAGAACAAAAAGAAGTCCTGACTTTATCTTCTATCAGCCGTTACATGGTATTACGTGGGGAGAGTACTCCGGCTGTTATTCCTGATCAACAAATGTTGCGATTTAAGTTTATGCTCGACTACTCGGATGAGACGATTAGCATGAGTACATCGCCATTGGCTCCGGGAGAGAAAATACGGGTAATCAAGGGACCATTGGCAGGACTGGAAGGGGAATTAGTGAATGTAAATGGGAAATCGAAAGTCGCTGTCCGATTAACGATGTTGGGGTGCGCATGTGTAGATATACCGGTGGGGTGTGTAGAACCGGTATCTGAAAATGGGGATTTACGTGATTGAGTAATCAATCTATTTTTAGGGGTATGGGGATTTTACTGCAAAAATGTAATGAAAGCCTGCAAAACTGCAGGTAGTCTTATCTGACATCGGTAACAAACATTGGATATATTTATCGATGACCTCTCTCAAAAAAAATGAAAAATCCATGAAAGTATTATGAATTATATCTTGTAAAGGATATAGTGGAAAGACGTATGTACGTATCGCCCCTCTTGTTCTGATAGTAATTAATCAGATAAATCAAATTTCGAAATATTATTTTATTCATTTATACTATAATGGAAAAGACATTGAAGGGCATAGTACAATATGCCCGCAAAAATTATTTCAGTTATTGGGTTATTTTAGGTATTGACACGGCAATTTCTGTATTATGCTCATTGGTTGCTTATGCGGTAATTCATTATATGGCGCGTGTTCCAATGACCGACTGGATGCTTTGTAAGTTTGCTTGCGTTTCTTTGGTGGCAAGTGTTGCGGGCTCTTTATTATTCCATACTTATCGTAATACAATTCGTTTCTCACAGGCACGTGAACTTTGGCGTATCATGTGTGCCGTTTTATTTAAAATTACCTGTTTGGTCATTATTTCTTTTGGAGTTATATATGAGACCCAATTGCCATATAATTATAAAATATCCTATCTTCTATTTGATGGTTTATTGACTTTAGTGATCTTGACAACCTTCCGTGTATCATTGATAATCGTCTATGATTTTTTATTGGATTGGGTGAATAAAAAGAACACACGTATTCTTATTTATGGTACTAATGAAGAGAGTGTAGCCTTGAAGTTACGTCTTAGGGATAGTGCACATTATAAAGTAACCGGTTTTTATGTATATGGTAAAAATAACAGCCGACGCCGATTGGCAGATCTTCCCGTTTATTACTTTGAAAATGAATCGGATGTTGATTATATCATGCGGAAGCGCGAAATAAAGGGGATTCTGTTTGCCCGTTATGAAGATACCCGCCTGGAAGAAAAACGACTTCTGGAATATTGTAAAAACAATGAACTTAAAACATTGATAGCTCCTACTATCAGTGAAGCGGATTCTGATGGAAACTTTCATCAGTGGGTACGTCCTATTAAGATTGAGGATTTGTTGGGCCGTGCCGAAATTAATATCAACCTTCGTCAGGTTGCAGAAGAATTCAGGGGAAAAGTGGTGTTGGTGACTGGTGCGGCAGGCAGTATTGGTAGTGAACTTTGCCATCAATTAGTGCAGATGGGAATTCAGAAACTTATCATGTTCGACTCTGCAGAAACACCTTTGCATAATGTCCGTCTTGAGTTTGAGAAAAAATATCCGAATATAGATTTTGTTCCGGTGATTGGTGATGTGCGTGTGAAGGAACGCGTTCGTATGGTATTCGAATTGTATCATCCTCAAATTGTTTTTCATGCTGCTGCTTATAAACATGTGCCTTTGATGGAAGAAAATCCTTGTGAAGCTGTACTTGTCAATGTGACCGGTTCTCGTCAGGTGGCTGATATGGCTGTGGAATATGGTGCTGAAAAGATGATTATGGTGTCTACGGATAAAGCTGTAAATCCTACTAATGTAATGGGCTGTTCCAAGCGTTTAGCTGAAATCTATGTTCAAAGTCTGGGATGTGCTATCCGTGAAGGAAAAGTGAAAGGTCATACCAAATTTATCACCACCCGCTTTGGTAATGTATTGGGTAGTAACGGTTCTGTCATTCCTCGTTTTAAAGAACAGATAGAGAATGGTGGGCCGGTAACTGTTACTCACCCCGATATTATTCGTTTCTTCATGACCATTCCCGAAGCTTGCCGTTTGGTAATGGAGGCCGCCACAATGGGTGAGGGCAATGAGATCTTTGTTTTTGAGATGGGAAAAGCTGTCAAGATCGTTGATTTAGCGACTCGTATGATTGAATTGGCTGGCTATCGTCCGGGTGAAGATATCAAAATAGAATTCACGGGATTACGTCCGGGTGAAAAATTGTATGAAGAGGTGTTGAGCGATAAAGAAAATACGATTCCGACAGAGAATAAGAAAATCATGATAGCTAAAGTTCGTCGGTATGAATATGCTGATATTCTTGATACTTATGCAGAGTTTGAGAAGTTGTCGCGTGCGGTAAAGATCATGGATACTGTGCGGTTGATGAAGAAAATAGTTCCGGAGTTCAAATCAAAAAATTCTCCACGATTTGAAGTTTTAGATAAAGAATAATAAACTAGAAGATTTTATGAATAAACCATTTTACATGTATATGAATGTACAAGGCATGGGACGTAATGTGTTTACCTGCCTGATTACGATATTTCTACTTGCGTCTTGTCAGTCATACAAAAAGGTGCCTTACTTGCAGGATGTGGAAGTTGTGGAACAGACAGCTCAACAGGAAAATTTGTATGACGCCAAAATAATGCCTAAAGACTTGCTTACTATCGTGGTATCATGTACCAGTCCCGAGTTGGCTGTCCCATTCAATTTGACTGTAGCGAGTCCTGTCAGTGTGGCTACCGGAAATACACAGTTGACAACTCAGCCCGTTCTACAGCCCTATTTGGTGGATAATGAAGGAAAGATCAATTTTCCGGTATTAGGCGAATTAAAAGTGGGCGGTTTGACAAAGAAAGAGGCAGAACAATTAATTATAGAAAAGTTGAAACCTTATATCAAGGAGACTCCGATAGTAACCGTCCGCATGGTCAATTACAAAATTTCCGTATTGGGTGAGGTTGCCCGTCCGGGTACGTTTACCATCAATAACGAGAAGGTGAATCTGTTGGAAGCTTTGGCCATGGCGGGTGATATGACTGTCTGGGGGCTTCGTGACAATGTAAAACTGATTCGTGAAGGTGCTGACGGCAAACAGCAGATTATAACATTGGATCTTAACAGTGCGGAAACCATTCTTTCCCCCTACTATTGGCTGCAGCAGAATGATATAGTTTATGTGACTCCTAATAAAGCAAAAGCCCGTAATTCCGATATAGGTAACAGTACAAGCCTTTGGTTCTCCGCTACCTCTATCTTGGTGTCATTGGCAAGTTTATTAGTAACAATTTTCAAATAATATTACTGTATGATTGAGGAAAAAAAGGAAAAGTGTATGGAACAGTCTGAAGAACAGTTTAATATTCAGGAAATCCTTTTCCGTTGTCTGGTTCATTGGCCTTGGTTCGTGTTTTCAGTAATTGTTTGTATCGCCTGTGCGTGGGGCTACCTGCGACTGACGACACCCGTTTATAATATTTCCGCTACAGTCTTGATTAAGGATGATAAAAAAGGTGGTGGTACAAGTATGTCTTCCGAACTGGAAAGGATGGGTTTGGACGGGTTTGTCTCTTCATCCAGTAATGTTGATAATGAAATCGAAGTGCTCCGCTCGAAGTCTTTATCCGGAGAGGTGGTAAACAATTTAGGATTGTTTGTTACCTATATAGATGAAGACGAGTTCCCGAAAAAGGAACTTTATCAGACCTCTCCCGTATTGGTGAGCCTTACTCCGCAGGAGGCAGACAAGCTTCCGGGCAGGATGGAAGTCGCCATGACTCTTCAACCGACAGGGGTGATGGATGTACAAATGAGAGTGGGTGAGAAAGAATACCGGAGACAATTTGAAAAATTACCTGCCGTATTCCCGACCGATGAGGGTACGGTCGCATTTTTCGCAAATAATGATACTTTGTCTGCTGTTCGTCCGGAAAACGTGACGAAAGAACGTCATATTACGGCTTTCATTAATAGGCCTTTTTCTGTAGCAAAAGGATATGCCAACTCCTTGTCGGTAGCACCCACTTCGAAAACTACTTCTGTTGTGGTCATTTCATTGAAGAATACCAATCCCCGTCGTGGTAAGGATTTTATCAATAAACTGCTCGAGATGTACAATATCAATGCGAATAATGACAAGAATGAAGTTGCCCAGAAAACAGCAGAGTTTATAGATGAACGTATCGGTATTATTTCCAAGGAGTTGGGTAGTACAGAGCAAGATCTGGAAAATTTCAAACGTACAGCCGGTATTACGGATTTGAGTAGTGAGGCGCAGATCGCCTTGACGGGTAATGCGGAATACGAAAAGAAACGTGTGGAGAATCAGACCCAGATCAACCTTATTGTTGATTTGCAAAAATACCTTCAGGGTAATGAATATGAAGTGTTGCCTGCCAATGTTGGCTTGCAGGATGGTGGCTTGGTTGGAGCAATCTCTCGTTATAATGAGATGCTGATTGAACGTAACCGTCTGTTGCGTACTTCAACGGAAAGTAACCCGGCGATTGTCAACCTTAATACCAGTATCCGTGCCATGCGTAGCAATGTACAGGCCACTTTGGATGCTACGTTGAAAGGGTTACAGATCACGAAAGCCGATTTGGACCGTGAAGCGAGTCGTTATTCCCGTCGTATCAGTGACGCCCCGACTCAGGAACGTCAGTTTGTAAGTATTGCCCGCCAACAGGAAATTAAGGCCGGCCTTTATTTGATGTTACTTCAAAAACGTGAGGAAAACGCTATCACTTTGGCAGCTACTGCAAATAATGCCAAGATCATTGATGAAGCGTTAGCGGATGACAATCCGGTTTCTCCCAAGAGGATGATGGTCTATCTTGCCGCCTTGGTGTTAGGAGTAGGATTTCCGGTAGGTATCATTTATCTGATTGGCTTGACCAAATTTAAGATTGAGGGCCGTGCTGATGTTGAAAAACTAACTTCTCTTCCTGTTGTTGGCGATATCCCGTTGGCGGATGAAAAGTCCGGTTCTATAGCTGTATTTGAGAATCAGAATAATCTGATGAGTGAGACTTTCCGAAATGTTCGTACTAATCTTCAGTTTATACTTGAAAATGGCAAGAATGTGATTCTGGTGACTTCTACCATCAGTGGTGAAGGTAAGTCTTTTGTATCATCTAATTTGGCTATTAGTCTTTCTTTGTTAGGTAAAAAGGTTGTGATAGTAGGTCTTGACATTCGCAAACCGGGATTGAATAAGGTTTTCAATCTTTCCAGAAAAGAACATGGTATTACTCAATTTTTGACTAATCCAACTGTTAATCTGATGGATTTGGTACAGCCTTCTGATATCAACAGGAATCTTTTTATTCTTCCTGGTGGAGCAGTTCCTCCCAATCCAACGGAACTGTTGGCCCGTGACGGATTGGAGAAGGCTATTGAAACATTGAAGACCAACTTTGATTATGTGATTCTGGACACCGCTCCCGTGGGTATGGTAACCGACACCTTGCTGATAGGTCGTACTGCTGATTTGTCGGTCTATGTATGCCGTGCCGATTATACCCGTAAGGCTGAGTTTACTTTGATTAATGAGCTTTCTGAAAACAACAAACTGCCTAACCTCTGTATCGCCATTAACGGCTTGGATCTTCAGAAAAAAAAGTACGGCTATTATTACGGCTATGGCAAATACGGCAAGTATTATGGCTATGGCAAGCGTTATGGTTATGGCTACGGTTATGGAGAAAAACATATTGGTCAGGAATAAACTACTATTGATAAATCCAAATCAAACATAATATGCGTGATTTCAAAGAGATTCGGGTCGCAGTAGCCGGCACCGGCTATGTGGGACTGAGCATAGCGACGTTACTATCACAACATCATCATGTAACTGCTGTGGATGTAATCCCGGAAAAAGTGGAGAAACTGAACAATAAGGTTTCTCCTATTCAGGATGATTATATCGAGAAGTATCTGGCTGAAAAGCCGCTTGACCTTATAGCCACTTTGGACGGGAGATCAGCCTACGCTGACGCCGACTTTGTGGTAATAGCCGCTCCCACAAACTATGACCCTGTGAAGAATTACTTCGATACGAGCCGCGTGGAGGAGGTTATCGACCTTGTGCTTGAGGTGAATCCGGATGCCGTAATGGTCATCAAGTCAACGATTCCTGTGGGTTATACCCGTAACCTTTATGTAAAGTACGCCCAAAAAGGAGTAAAGAAGTTCAACCTGCTGTTCTCACCGGAGTTCCTTCGTGAAAGCAAGGCCCTTTATGACAATCTCTACCCGAGCCGTATCATCGTAGGTTATCCGAAGATCATTGACGGCCCGGAGTTTGCTGAAGAAAACAAGGCGATCCGGTCTGTCACAGATGTCACTATGTTACAGGAAGCAGCTAGGGTATTTGCTGCCCTTTTGCAGGAAGGGGCTATCAAAGAAAATATTGATACACTCTTCATGGGTATGAAAGAGGCTGAAGCAGTCAAGCTCTTTGCCAACACCTACCTGGCTCTCCGTGTCAGCTATTTCAATGAACTTGACACATACGCTGAAATGAAAGGATTGGACAGTAAAGCCATCATTGAGGGCGTAGGTCTTGACCCACGTATCGGGACACATTATAACAATCCCTCATTTGGTTATGGCGGTTACTGCCTGCCGAAAGATACCAAGCAACTCCTAGCCAACTATCAGGATGTACCACAGAATATGATGTCCGCTATCGTGGAGTCAAACAAGACCCGTAAGGATTATATAGCCGATTCAGTGCTCCGTATGGCGGGGTGGTATGGCTATTTAGAAAATAACGAATACAATTATTCTGATTCTTCCAATCAACCTCCAATTGTTGGGGTGTATCGTTTGACGATGAAGTCAAATTCTGATAATTTTCGCCAGTCTGCTATTCAGGGAATTATGAAGCGTATAAAGGCTAAGGGGGCAGAAGTCATTATCTATGAGCCTACGCTTGAAAATGGCACATTGTTCTTTGGTAGCAGGGTTGTGAATAACTTAGAGGAATTCAAGGAAAGTAGTCGTGCAATTATTGCCAATCGCTATGACACTTGTCTCGATAATGTGAAAAACAAGGTTTATACACGAGATATTTTTGGAAAAGATTAAATTAATAAAAATATATACGACTATGGGGATTTTTGCAGGTAAAACTTTTGTAATTACCGGTGGAACGAGTTCGTTTGGTGAATCGTTTTCTCCGTACCGATATCGGTAAGATTCGTGTTTTCTCACGTGGTGAGAAGAAACAAGATGATATGTGTTACGACGAATATTAGGTAAAATGTCCTGATTGTCGTCCAGACAGTGAAAGATAATTTATTCGGTTGTAAATCAGTTTTATAGAGGTTAATGATGGGGCTTTGGAATAGTGTGGCGTACATTTTTGCATAAAGTTTTAGCAAAAAAGTAATGATTTCGTCTCACATGCTCAACTGCAGGTAATATTCGCACAAGAATATGAGGTTTGATACCTCGCTGGGAAAAAGATAATGGAACAGATAAATGATTGTTAGCGTCCAAAAATGACGTATAGGATAACCGATAAAAAAGCTAGACCTTTGCTTTCGTTAAATCAAAATCCAAGTTTATGTATAGTTACAATGATTTTGAGCGTCTATTTTTGCG
>ENA-OPSK01002409-OPSK01002409.1-human-gut-metagenome-genome-assembly--contig:-NODE-2409-length-11190-cov-20.770543_pt1 | contig 11190 bp, 10 predicted proteins | sample MGYA00241807_ERZ501905 | MGnify/ENA primary metagenome ERZ501905 (study PRJEB25962, sample SAMEA2042111) | human gut metagenome | biome: human gut; feature: human-associated habitat; material: faeces...
ACGAATGGAGAAAAGACGGCACAAACATCCGTTACCTCGCGGAAGCCACACCGGATACGGCAGATTATATAAACGGACTACTGCGTATGCACGCTGTGGATGAAATCATACTATACAACGTTCCTTTCATTTTAGGAAGTGGGCGGCATTTTTTCAAATCGGCTCTGCCAAAGCAACACTGGACGCTTTCCTCTGTGAAAAGCTATCCTAACGGTGTATGCCGAAGTATCTACACCCTTGACAAATAAGCAAGACAGCCAAAATGTACGGCAGTCATACAATTTTGTTTTCGGAAATAGAAGAAATGTTCTGATTATGAACAATTTAATCCCGTATAAATTCATTCCTTTGGAAAAATATTGAATTTTATACCACTGAATTCCAGCACCTTGAAAAAGCCGGTGCCGGATTTTTTGCTTTCTGACACATGTTTTGCCAATTATATTTATGTGCGCACGCAGAAAACAAAGTGTAATTTTCAAAATTGACAGAACCATGAATTATTTCTTGCTGGCGGAAACCGACTTCTTCCGCCTGATAAACGAAGCCGGTGACTGCAATATGGAAACGGCATATACGGCTTTCGCCACCCAAGTGATTGAACTGTGTAACGGCGGCATGGATGCGAACCTTACCATTATCGCGCTTGCTTACATCGAAATCGAGTTGCAGCACCATCCCGTGCGCAATCTATCAGAAGAAAGAAAAGAGATTGCCGCCTACATCAGCAAGGCCCTGTCTTTCATCAGGAAGATGCAAAAATTCCTTGCCACGCCCCAAGTGCCGCCACTAATATCCGCCAACAACGCAACTGAAAACACCGCCAGCCTCCTGCAATGGACGGGCAACGCCATAGACCTCGTGGAGCTTATCTACGGCATCGACGAGATGGGTTGTATCAACAACGGCAATATGCCGCTCAAACAGCTTGCCCCGCTTCTTTACAAGATATTCGGGGTTGAGTCGAAGGACTGCTACCGCTTCTACACCGATATCAAACGCCGGAAGAACGAAAGCCGCACCTACTTCCTTGACAGGATGCAGGAGAAACTGAATGAGAGGATGATGCGCGATGAGGAACTGGAAATAAAAAGACGGTAAGTATTTCTATACCTTTTCATCGTTTGAATGAAAAATCGGCTTATTTTTTGTCGTTACATAAAAAAGTCTTATCTTTGCATCTACAATTAAGAAGACATGCGGTTCTGACCGTGTTCAACGATAACAGTACCCGTTTGGCATACCGTAAGATCTGCCGGCGGGTCATTCTTTTTTATAACGGTATGGCAAACAAGAAATCACGTTCCATTGAAGAACAAATAGAACTGCTCAAACAAAGGGGGATGATTGTCGGGGATGAAATTTTTGCCGCCCGGCATCTGGCCCATATCAGCTACTATCGTCTGAAAGGCTATTGGTGGGATATGCAGTATGACAAGACCCGTCATCTGTTCCAGCCTGATTCCGATCTGCAAGATGTCGTCACACGCTATTATTTTGATAAAGAACTGCGCCTTATCTTATTCGATGCCATCGAAACAATAGAGATCACCCTGCGTACAAAGATGATTTATCATCTGTCACAGTCTTACGGAGGACTTTGGTATCGTGACCCGGAACTGTTTGCGGATGCCGCTTTCCATGCCCAGCACCTCAAAGAACTGATGGAAGAGTTCTTGCGGAGCAACGAGATATTCGTGAAGGACTACAAGCGCAAGCATTTCATTACGAATACAGACGGAGAAAGGATACTTGACGAATACCCGGATGCGTGGATTATATTTGAGGTGGCCACATTCGGCACACTTTCCAAGATATACAAGAACCTCAACCACCAGTTGCCCGAAAAATCGGCAATAGCCAATGATATGGGGTTAAATTTACACAGTGAACTGTCGGGATGGCTGGAAGCCATTTCATACATGCGCAACATCATCGCGCACCATTCCAGAGTATGGAGCCGGAATATGGTCAAACGCCCTTGTGAAATCCGCAATCCGCGAATGGCATGGCTTTCCCGCCCGTTGACCGAGGTACAGCAGAAAAAACCGTTCTATGTGATTACAGCCATGCTATACCTCTGCAATGCCATAGACGAGGGACATACGTTCAAGGAGAAGTTACTGGCATTGTTTAAGGAATATGCGGATGTGCCCATCTACAAAATAGGTTTCTTCAACCGTTGGGAAGAGGAACCGATCTGGAAAAAGATGTCAGAATAGAATCATATGGCGAAGAAGAAGAAAAAACAGCAGGGACACTATTGCCGTATCTGTGGCGACTACAAGGCGAACGAGAAATTCAGCGGAAAGGGACACGCCCGGCATATCTGCAAGAGTTGTATGTCAGCCATGCGTAGCGGCAAGAATCCGGAGGATATTTTTCCGGAGTCGTTACCCGTGAACCGTGAAACTATACGTTTCAAAAAACTGGGCAAAGAAGAAAAAGCCGTGTTGAAAGCGTTTATCACCGAAGTCACAACCGAATACTGGCAGGAAAACAGACAGATACCGTTTGCGGACAGTTTCTCCGAACTAAAAAAGTACATCATAGGAACTTATGATGAAGAATGCGGCATACTTCTGAAAGATGATGCCGAGCTGAAAAACTACTTTCAGACCCATACGATAACGACCATAAACAAATTGCTTAAGGAGGAAATTTCTGAAAATCAGGATTAAGACAAAGGGCGGAGCAAGGTATCAAACTTGCACCGCCCTTTATTTTGTCGCCAATCTGTTATTTCTGCTGCAACAGATGTTTCAGGTTCTCGTCACCAGCGATTCGTTCCAGCTCGTCTTTCACGATTTGTTTCACTTCCTCCTTGATGCGCCTGTAATTCGCCTGCACCGCTTCCTTCATGCAGTCATTGCCGTCCTCGTCCGTGAAGTCGGTAATGACGGGTATTTTTTTATAGGCTTTCTCCTCACGCTTCACCTTTTCGGCATCCACGACAATCTCACAATGGAAAATCTTCTGCTCAATGCGCTCGTTGAAATTGTCAGACACCGAACCGACAAACATTCCCTGCGTCAAGCCGGAAATCTTGCTCGGCGGGATAAGCGCATCCATCTGCGTGTTGATGGAGGTGGAAACGTCCTGCCGGTTGATGGAGATGGACTGCCTTTTCTGCAACACCTTTCCAAAGCGTTCCGAAAGCGTCTTGGCGGTTTCGCCCACCACCTGACCGGAGAAGATATTGCCGACGGTGTTCATCACGACTTTGGCTTCTTTGTCGCCATAGTCGCGCACCAACTGGCTGAAATCCTGAAAGCCCAGACAAACGGCAACCTTGTTGCTTCGTGCGGTGGCGATAAGGTTGTCCAACCCCTTGAAGTATATCGTGGGCAGCTCGTCAATGATGACCGACGACTTCAACATCCCCTTCTTGTTGATGAGCTTCACGATACGGGAATTATACAGACCGAGAGCCGCCCCGTAGATGTTCTGACGGTCGGGATTGTTGCCGACACAGAGGATTTTCGGCTCTTCGGGATTGTTGATGTCCAGCGTAAACTCGCTGTCGGACATGACCCAATAGAGCTGCGGGGAAATCATCCTCGACAGTGGAATTTTTGCCGAAGCGATCTGCCCCATGAGCTGCTCTGCTGCTCCACCGAGCCACGCATCCATAAACGGTGAGAGGTAGTTTTCCAGTTCCGGGTAAGAGGTCAGTATCGGAAAAATATCCTCATAACGGCGGTTCAGGAACTCAATGGCATGAGGGAACGTACAGTATTTGCCGTTCTGATAGATTGTAGGCTCGGCACTCGGCGCCTTGCCGCATTTCTGCGGTAGGTTTCCGAGAGCCTGCCCCCGAACCGTGCTTACATGTCTCCATGTACACGGCTCTCCGTTATAATTCAACTTAGTGTTATACATTGCCATGTATTTTAGCATTACATTCTGGACAGACTGCCAATGTTTTGCGGTGCATTTTGAGCATGATGCGCTCCCATTCGTTCTTGCCTGTCAAGTCCTTCAAGGCACGAACATGGTGCATCACCGTTTTGCCATGCGCTCCGCATACCTCGCACTGTTCCGCCTTTAGTCTCTCAACAAGACTTGAGGCTGGCAGAAAATTAGTGTTTGGAATTATGTCGCATTTAGCATCACATTGAGCGTCTTTTCTCTTGAAACCCTCATTATAGAACACACGGCATTTGCATTGCCCTTTTGCATCCGTGTAACTGATTACAAAGTCTTTGTCTTTCGAGTATTTCTTTTTAATCTTCCGTACACTGCTGCTTTGCTTTTTGGCGATGCTTTTGTACATACTGTATTCCATAATATAACCGAACCTTTTGCAAAGAGTAGATACATTGTTCGCTATCGAGTAATAATTGTAGAATCCTCTTATCTCCTTATTGAATTGGGCTACAATATCCTCCGGTTTGCAGTTCATCATATAACTGCGTGCCTTTGGCTTCCAATCCTCCTTACCATTGGTTTGTATAACCCTCATGGCTTTGTAGTCAATCAACTTGTTCTTGACCACCTCTCTCGGGAGTAGAAGTACAACCTTGCGGTTGAACATTCTTTTGAGCACTCCATTCTTATCTCTCTTGGTGGCTTTGGAGTTGCGTACGGTTATTTCATATCCCAGAAATTTAGCTTTTTCTTGCGCATGGGTTATAAGCGTTTTCTCTGCCGACAGTTCAAGTTTTAGCTTATCTTTCATGAATTGCGTGATATTCGCTTTGATTTGCCCACATTCTTCAAGGCTGCCGACAACCCCAATCAAGAAGTCGTCTGCGTATCTGACATATTTCAACCGTCTGTACTCTTCATCCATTTCCATGACGCAAGGCATTTGTTGCATCTGTCGGTAATACCCTTTGATTTTATCAATAAGGTCTTTCCGTACCTTTGTATCGGTTTCGGATTTCAGTTTCTTTTCCAGCTTGTTCTTACGGTCTTTAATCCGACGGTAATCCTTATCCAATCTTCTGCTTGCGCCTTTATTGAAAGATTGGGCGTATTCCTCCATGTACTTGTCGAACTTGTCAAGGTAAATATTAGCCAGTATGGGACTAATGATGCCGCCTTGCGGGGTTCCACTGTACGTGTGTCTGTATTTCCAATTTTCAATATACCCAGCGTTCAGAAATTTACGGATGAGCCTTATGAACCTCTCGTCCGCTATGCGTTCTTCGAGTATGCCAATCAGAACGTTATGGTCTATGTTATCGAAGAAGCCTTTTATGTCCCCCTCTATAAACCATTTTGTTCCGAGAAACGTATCTTGAATTTGGTTTAATGCAGTTTGGCAACTTCTACGTGGTCTGAAGCCATGTGAGGTATTCTCAAAACTTCCCTCGTATATGGCTTCCAGTATCATGTGTACCACTTCCTGCACCAACTTGTCTTCAAAAGACGGGATACCCAACGGGCGTTTCTTTCCGTTCTTCTTAGGGATATAGACCCTTTTGGCTGGGTTGGGTTTGTAACTTTCGTCTCTAAGCTTGGAGATTAGATTTTCTATTCTCTGAATACTCATTTCGTCAACTGTCTTGCCGTCTGTTCCAGCGGTCATGTTGCCCTGTTTGGCATAGATTCGTTGGTAGGCGGTATAGAACATCTGTTCATTAAATAGAATACGATACAACCGTTCGAACTTATAGCCCGATACATTGCTGTGTTTCACTAAGTTGTTCAATACATTCTTTGGACTTCTCATAATGTCTCTCACATTTTCCTTTGATTATATTGATTATATAACTGCTTCCCTTCGCCATGTGCAGGGCGTTATCCTGCTCGGACTACTATGGAAGCTCCGTTGCCATGCCGAATATTCAAGAGCAGTCTCTATAGCCTTACGGCGTTTCGGTTTAGGCAATCCCCATTTAGCGGGTGTAATAACAAGCATGACAGACTGTCGGATGCAACGTTCGTCCGTTAATCTGCTTATAGCAGACGTGTCGCAGTCAGTTCTTCGCCCCAAACAATCTGAGCACTTGCTGGGGTACATGCGATGTGGCGTTAGTAACTGCCTTCCGCCACAGCTCTGGTGTGTGCCACTGGATTGTTGTTCAACCAATTCAGGCTTCATCCTCATGTCCGTCGTTCTGTCTTGCCATTCAGTCGCAGCATGGCAGTTAGCTGACTTATGGCTTCTCCGACATGCTACACTCCCCCTCGGGTTTCCCTCTAGGATAAGTCGGATGACAGTAGGTCTTATTTTCATAGAACTCTAACCTAATCTATTGCTAAATAGATATTTATTACACTGCCTTATGGGCGCACTTCAAATACCATATAATACTGGCAAACAAAATGATAGGTGATTCCACAAAGAAGTCGCCCTGCTTTTGCACCCAACTCTTATTGAGGTTGAGCATGATGGTGTACGCGCTCTCGTAAGCGTCCGTAATATCCTCCATAAAATCCGGGTGTATGGGATTGCAGCGGTGGCTGCGTCGCGGGTCATCGAAGTTTATCACATAGAACTTCGGCTTCACCTTGTATCCCTCCGGGTGGTTGAGCAGATGGTTGTAGGCAATGGTCGATAAGTCACTGAATTTGAAATCATAGACATACATCGAGAAGCCCTTCTCAATCTGCTGCTTGATGAAAGAGTTTACCACCGCATAGGACTTTCCGCTGCCCGGCGTGCCCAATACGATGGAGGCACGGAACGGGTTCACCACGTTTATCCAGCCGTTGTTCCAACGCTTCTTGTAGTAGAAGCGAGTGGGCAGATTGACCGAATACTCGCTTTCGATAAGCCGTGTTTCCTGCATGAAGCTCTCGTTCTCGTTGTTGAACACGTCATCCATCAGGTTGTGTTTCAGCAGGCGGCTCATCCACAGACCGCCCATCATCAGGCAGACATAGCCTGTGCCGATAGTAAGGATATACAGAGCCGCGACCGCTTCCACCGGGAGCGGCAAAGCCAGTATCCACCAGTTCAGGAAAAAGAGCACGAACCCGGCGGCAAGCACCGCCCATATCTTTTGCCAAGTGATTTTCTCTCCCTTGACTCCCTTTGTGCCCAGACAGGACAGGGCAAGCAGGAGGACGGCAAACAGTTTCGTGTAGAGGATGGAATGGAACAGCCCCGCCGTGCGGTCAAAGTTCATCAGGATTTTATCCACCACGCCGATATTCACGCCCCCCAGACTTATGGCTTCATAGCAGAACCAGTACACGTTCATGACCACTAAAATAATACTCACTGCACGCAGGAAATCCATGATTTTCGCCAGTGCCCTCAAATCGTCTTCTTGTTGTGACATACGTTGAAAATTTTTAATTGTTGATACTTCTGTTACATTCCCAAGCCCTTGCGCTTCTTCTTTTTCTTCTTGCGCCACATCGCCCGGATGAAGGCTTCCTCCTCGGCATCCACCGCCGGACCTTCGGGAGAGAGCAAACCCATACCGCCATCCGTGTCATCATGCCCGGAAACGGCCGGCCCGCACATATCTTCCCCGTTTTCCACCGGAATGGAAAGCGTGAGCGGCGGCTGTCCGGCATAAGGCAGCGTGAAGTGTTCCTGCAAGGCATTGGCGGAAAGTTCCTTGCCCATGCGTGAGCCGTTCAGCACACTTCCCGTGCGGTGGTCGATGAAAGTGGCTCCATAAATGCGCCCTTCCTCCGTATGGCGCAACACCGTATCAATCCCTTTCTCCTTGAGCCGGGAAACGAATGTTTCCTTGTCATACGTATCGGCGAGAATAGAAAGGACGGTGCGTTTCGTCATTTCGGCGAGCTTCCTGTCTTTAATCTCCTGTTTGGAACGGGCAAATTTCCTCTCTACGGCTTCATAGCCGTCAGCCTTTCCGAAGAGCGAGGACTTGAAAGGGTTGCCCACCTTGTTGCCAGCATCATCGGTGGCAGAATAAACCAGCCCATGATACTCCCTTCCGCGCACATTGCCCTGCGCTTCCTCCACCGTCACATTATACAAGGAAAGGAGGGCACGGTATTCACCCATCGACTGGAAACGGTACTGCGCGTTCAACGCCTTGACCGTGTTCCCTACCTGCTTCTTCACATCGCCTGCCGAAGCGTCCACCTTGTGCAGCGGTGTATCAAGACGGTGGTTCCGGCGTTCCGCATCGTGAAGCCCGTACTTCTGTTCCAGCTCACGTGTAATCTGCTTGCTGCGGTAGAAATTGTTTCGGGTGTCGATGCTCCTGCCGTTTTCGTCCACCCTGACCGTCACGATATGCAGGTGGTGGCGGTTGATGTCCTCGTGTTTGAACACAAGATACGGCTGGTTGCCGTAGCCCATCTTTTCCAGATACTCGCGTGCGATGTCCTGAAGCTCCGTATCGGTCAGCACATCCTCCGGGTGCGGGTTGAGAGATATATGCACCACCGGTTTCTCCACCCTCGACTGTGCGGGCATGAAGGATAGAAAATCCTCCATAGCCCTATGGATGTCCACCGTTCCCGAACCGTCATTGTAGATGCGGTTGGCGGTGAGCAGCCGCCCTTTCGCTTCGTTAATCTTCTCCCCGTTGTAGGCGAGTGCGCCGTACAACGAATTTCCTACACTGATTTTTGCGACCATTTCGCCTCCAGCTCTTTTGAAAGTTCCACAATCTGACAGCTCAGTTTCACGAGTTCCACGGTCTGCCCTTCCAGCTTGTAGAGCAACGCCATCGCCTTTTTCTCGGAGAAATGGCAACGCAATTCCTTCACGACTTGGTTGTAGTTCGTGCCGACAGCGCGGAACTGCGCATGAAAATCGGACAGCTTGGTGTAGTAGTCCACCAGCGTCTTGTCCACTTTCATCACCTTGAAAGGCTGCCCGAAGAAGTGCGCCTTGATGAAAACCGACTTGGCGTAAACACCCGATTTCTCGAACATGGAGAGGAAATGGTTGTGTTCCTCTTCGTTGAAACGGACGGTGTAGCGAAACACCGCCGGATCGAGCTTGGGATTTCTCCCGCCTTTGTTTCTTCTTTTTTCACTCATATTACTTTGGATTTAGCGGTTTGACGGCATAAGCCGCCGCTTCGAGGCACAGCACCGCAGGTTTGAGAGGCTTCCCGACTTCGGAGGGTAAGCCCGCCCCCTGTAAGGGCAAGGCGTTTTCGTGGCTGCTCAAAATGTTTTGAGCGGCTGAAAACATACCTTGCTATGTTCAGGTGAACATAAAAATCCGCCTCCGGACGGATTGGGGGGAATACCTTTCAAACTCCGGGCTGCGCCACCGGCTGCGTACCCTGCCGTTCGGGTGCAAAGTTAGGGTGATAAATCCGTGTCTGACAGAGGCGTAAGTGTGCCGAATGGTGCCAATCGGCGCAACATGCTGCCACTTGCCGGAGAAGTGATACAAGTACTGAAAATTCATTGTTTATTTGCAGCGTGATTCGGATGTGGGACTGAAAATACACTCCTTCCGCCAGATGTTCGGACATCAATCCAAACGGATGAAAACAGGTGTACATATTCAGCCGGTTTTCCAAGCACACGTCCATGCGGACGGATAAAGGCGTGGGTGATTGGACAGACCGATGAATGCCCGCAGGCACAGCCGGATTAAAGAGTGAATAAATAAATGGAAGTGCGTGCGTATGTATGAATGGCAATACGCTACCGCTACCGGACAGATGTATAACCAAATAAATTATCAGACAAATGAAAGAAGCAACTTATGTGGCAATCTCCACGCAGAAAGGTGGAGCGGGTAAGACAACCCTGACAGTGCTTGTGGCAAGCTACCTGCACTATGTGAAAGGCTATAACGTAGCCGTAGTGGACTGCGATTTTCCGCAGTACAGCATCCATGATATGCGCAAGCGTGACATGAAAGCCGTCATGGAGGATGAGCATTACAAGGTGCTGGCGTATGAGCAGCTCAAGCGGCTGAAGAAAAATCCGTACCCAATCAGATGCAGCCGTGCGGAAGACGCGATAAGAACCGCAGAAAATCTGGTAGAAGCGTTATTATTCGAATATCCGTTGCTGGCAGGCGTTACCTTGGAATTAAAGAAGCCGTGGGCGCCAATCGGTCTGCCGTTAAAGTATGCCTCTGTAAAAATCAGCAGATTTTGGCACAGAGCATATTTGGGCATGGGCTCTAATATGGGAGATAAAAAAGCATATTTGGACGGAGCAATTGAAGCTTTAAATAAAATAAAAGGCTGTCAGGTGGAAAAGGTATCCGAATATCTGGTGACAAAGCCTTATGGCGGAGTAGAACAGGATGATTTTTTAAATGCCTGTGCTCAGATAAAAACACTGCTTTCTCCGGAGGAGCTTTTAGATGTGCTTCATGAAATTGAAAAGGAAGCCCATAGAGAGCGGATTGTACGTTGGGGACCACGTACACTGGATTTAGATATTTTATTGTATGATGATGTAGTAATGGAAACAGATGATTTGATTATTCCTCATATTGAAATGGAATTGCGTGATTTTGTTTTAAAGCCTTTAAGTGAAATTGCACCAAATTTACGCCATCCTGTTTCAAAAAAGACAGTGACACAGATGTTGAAGGAATTGCAGTAAAAATTTGGAAGGAGAGGGGAAAGAGATGTTATTGACGAACTATGTAAGCGCCATGGAATACTGGAAGGGGCGTGTAGACAGCACCACAGATTATGATGCCTTTCGATGGCATCAATGGGTGAAACCTTTAGACTTAAATCAACAGGAAGAGCTGCCGGAAAGTAAGCTGGCCTTTGCCTTTATCGGCTTTTGCAGTGAGCAGGGGGTAAAGCGGAATAAAGGACGTGTGGGAACGGCTTTGGCTCCGGATTTTATCAGAGGTCAGATGTCAAATCTTCCGTGTACTTTTTCGCAGGAGGTAAAATTTTACGATGCAGGAAACATTCTCTGCGATGAAATTTCTATGGAAGAGGGACAAAGACTTTTAGGTCTGGCAGTGGAAAAGCTTTTGGAAATGAAGATGTTTCCTATTGTACTGGGAGGAGGTCATGAGACCACTTTCGGACATTTTCAGGGACAAATGGCAGATTTAAAAAAGGAAAATCATCCATTGGACATGGGAATTATCAATTTTGACGCACATTTTGATTTGAGACCCTATGATAATGGACCGTCCTCCGGTTCTATGTTTCGTCAGATTGCCGATATTTATAAGAAGGAAAATGCAGAGTACCGCTATTTGCCCCTTGGTATTCAGGAACACAGCAATACAGTGAGTTTGTTTAAATATGCCAAAGCGTTGGGGGCAAATTATATTTTGGCGAAAGAGATACAAAATTCTAA
>ENA-OPSK01002411-OPSK01002411.1-human-gut-metagenome-genome-assembly--contig:-NODE-2411-length-11184-cov-4.767005_pt1 | contig 11184 bp, 8 predicted proteins | sample MGYA00241807_ERZ501905 | MGnify/ENA primary metagenome ERZ501905 (study PRJEB25962, sample SAMEA2042111) | human gut metagenome | biome: human gut; feature: human-associated habitat; material: faeces...
CTTCATATCTGAAATCTCCTTTCCTGAGGCTGTATTATACCATATTTTTAAGATATATGCCAAGATGGGTTCATCTGAACATTTTGTGAAAAATTCGCAGAAGCATAAGTCTGTGACAAGCTCACTTGACAAAATGGCAGAAATCAGAGTATAAAAGGAGTACACTTTAGGATTGGAGGTTATTTATGGGATTTACACTGGATGTAAGCATATCTGCGGTAACTGTATTTTTACAGGGATTGTTAAGTTTTTTTTCGCCCTGCGTACTGCCGCTGCTTCCCCTTTATATCGGCTATCTGTCCGGCGGAACAGCCGTAAAGGGCGAAGATGGAAGAATGCACTATAAACAGAGCAAGGTGCTGCTTCACACGGTTTTCTTTGTGACAGGGGTCAGCTTTGCCTTTTTCCTGCTGGGGCTTGGCGTGTCCGCAGTGGGTGGATTTTTCCACAGCTATCAGGCCATGTTTGCACGGACCGGAGGTATCCTTGTCATGCTGTTTGGCTTGTATCAGATGGGAATATTTGGAATATCTTCCGTTTTGGGAAAAGAGCACCGCCTGCCCTTCAGGCTGGATCGTTTTGCCATGTCGCCGGTTACAGCGCTGCTTATGGGCTTTACTTTCAGCTTTGCCTGGACGCCCTGCGTAGGACCGGCTCTTACAAGCGTCCTTTTGATGGCCGCATCTGCAGCGACCAAGGCTCAGGGCTTTGTTCTGATCGGCGTTTACACTATGGGCTTTGTTCTGCCCTTTCTGTTTGTGGGCCTCTTTACTACTCAGCTTCTGGAGCTCTTTAAGAAATACAGAGGTGTGGTGCAGTATACAGTAAAAATCGGCGGTATCCTCATGGTGCTGATGGGAATCCTCATGTTTACCGGGAAAATGAATGATGTGACCGGATATTTATCCCGTATTTCCGGAACTCAGGTGAGTCAGACAGAGAGTATGGAAGAAAGCACTGTGCCGGAGAAAGCAGAAGCAGATAACGAAGGCGGAAGTACAGAGCCCGGGACAGGCGGGTCTGAAAGCACAACTGCAGAGGAGGCTTCCGGTGAAACGGCAGCCGATGCGCGTCCCGTGATCCCGGCAGTTGATTTTGAACTGGAGGATCAGTACGGAAATATCCACAGACTGGAGGATTACAGAGGGAAGACGATTTTTCTGAACTTCTGGGCAACCTGGTGTCCGCCCTGTAAGGCTGAGATGCCGGATATTCAGAAGCTGTATGAAAAGTCCTCCACAGAGGGAGAGGATGCAGTAATTGTTCTGGGCGTTGCTGCGCCCAATATGGGACAGGAAGGCTCTGAGGAAGAAATTGCCGCATTCATGGAAGAAAAAGGATATACTTACCCGGTACTGATGGATACAGAGGGAGAGCTGTTTGCCTCTTATGGTATCATGTCCTTTCCAACCACCTTTATGATTGACAGAGATGGAAATGTATTTGGATATGTGAGCGGTATGCTGTCAGCGGATATGATGGACAGCATTGTGCGTCAGACGCTGGACGGGAAGATGGATCAGAGATAAAATATCTGCGGGAAAAGTATATACAGAAGCTATTCTGGATGTTGGGGCATAGGATTACAGGGATGCTCCAGCATCCTTTTTTTGTATTTTCCAGGCGTCATATTATATTTGTTTACAAAAAGCTGGTAGAAATAGCCTTTATTATGGTAGCCTACCTGTTCGGAGATTTCGGATATTGTTAATTCTGTTTCAATCAGAAGACGTTTTGCCTGTTCCAGACGGATGTTTTGAAGATATTCCGAATAGGTCATCCCTGTTTTTTTGCGGATCAGCCGGTTGAAATAATCTCTTTGAAAATGAAACCGTTCCATCAGTTCATGGGTTGTGACGGATTGATAGTGGGTCTGGATATAGCTGCATATTTCTTCAAAAACAGTCCAGTTTATATTTTTTTGCCGTTCTCTGGTAAGGGAAAAATCATAATGCGTGCTTAAAATTCTGAAAATACGCAGAAGAAGCCCGCGGCAGATGTGGGTGGAACCGATTTTATTTTCATACAGCTCTGTCAGGAGGAGGGAAAGGCAGGGCTCGATCTCTTTTCTGGCATCCCTTGTGGGGTGGAAATGAATATACTGTTGCAGATCGCTTTGTTTCATCAGTGCAGTTTGAAGAAAGGATATAATTTTGCCGGTTGTAATATGTTCATTCATTACCTCTTCAAACATGCTGTTTTCAATTCCGAAAAACAGTACAATGGAATCCTGGCAGGACAGATAATCCTGATGAATACAGTTTTTGTCAATCAGGCAGACGTCACCTTCTTGAAATATAATATCTTTCCCGGAAATTTTCTGTTTGAAGTTACCTTTTACAACGTATCCCAGTTCAATGTAGTCATGGGTGTGGAGCTGCGTTTTTACTCCGTCTTCAAATGTAAAGCAGCAGCAGAACCTGTCAGGTGCGGGATACATGGCGGCACGAAGCTGATTTCTGCCGCAGAAATCCCAGCACAGGAAGAAGATCCGCTGGGAAGAAAGCAGGGGATATGTTTTGATTTCTTTTGCAGATTTGGAATATTCGAATGAAATCATTCTGGCTCCAAGAGGATGACCGGGCTGCAGGTTCCTCCGGGCAGTGGATATAAGCTGTCTGCATGTTTCTAGCAGATTCAAAATTTTCACCTCGCATTTTGTGTTGACTTTCTGAATGTTTGATTCTGATATCATAAAATTATATCGTATTTTGGGAAAATAACAATGAAAAATGATCGAAATAGGTAACTTTAGAATAAGAGTGGCAAGATTATGGAATTGTACCGCTGATCCCTGTTTTGTAAAATAGAACCAGATCTTTATAATTTTATGCAATAGATGAAATGAAACATATGATATTTTACAGGTGACTGTTAAAGGAGGGCAGGAAATTGGAAGAAATCAGGATAGAGGACATAAAAAAACGGATTCAGTCAGGAAAAACGGTTTTGGGAATTGAACTTGGTTCCACCAGAATCAAGGGCGTTCTTCTGACAGAAGAGGGAGAATTGATAGCGGATGGCAGCCACCAGTGGGAAAACAGGCTGGAAAACGGGATATGGACCTATTCGATGGAAGCAGTCTGGAAGGGAATGCAGGAGTGCTATGGCGATCTTAAAACAAAGGTAAGAGAAGCATATGGGGCAGAGATAGAAAACATTGGCGGAATTGGAATCAGCGCCATGATGCACGGTTATCTGGCATTTGATGGAAATGATGAACTTCTGGTACCATTCCGCACATGGAGAAATACCATAACGGAGCAGGCGTCACGGGAACTGACAAAATGTTTCAATTACCCTATCCCCCAGCGCTGGAGTATCGCTCATCTGTATCAGGCGGTGCTGAACGGAGAAGCTCATGTAAAAGATATTAAATACATCACCACGCTGGCAGGCTATGTGCACTGGATGCTTACCGGAGAACGGGTACTGGGTGTGGATGATGCGTCGGGAATGTTTCCTGTTGACGCAAAAACAGCAAACTATTATACGGATATGCTGGACTGTTTTGACCAAAAGATTTCAGACCGGTCGTTTCCATGGAAAATCAGGGAAATCCTGCCCCGGCCTCTTCTGGCAGGGGAGCAGGCAGGCGTTCTTACAGAGGAGGGTGCAGGGCTTTTAGATCCGGAAGGAACATTGAAGGCCGGAATCCCCCTGTGCCCCCCGGAAGGAGATGCGGGAACAGGGATGGTTGCAACAAACAGCGTAAAGGCGCGCACAGGTAATGTATCCGCAGGAACCTCCATATTTTCCATGATTGTACTGGAAAAAGAGCTTTCAAATGTATATTCTGAAATTGACCTTGTGGCAACGCCTCAGGGGGCTCCGGCGGCTATGGTACACTGCAACAACTGCACCTCAGACCTGAACGCCTGGGTGAATATTCTGAAGGAATTCAGCGATACCTTTGGCTTTCATATAAGCGGGGATGAGCTGTATGGAGGGCTTTTCCGAAAGGCTCTGGAGGGCGATAAGGACTGCGGAGGACTGGTGGCCTGCAATTATGTTTCAGGAGAACCGGTTGCCGGCTTTGCAGAAGGCCGTCCGTTGTTTGTGCGCCGGCAGGACGGCCGGTTTAATCTGGCAAATTTTATAAGGACCCATTTATATGCAGCCTTTGGTACTCTTAAGATCGGAAATGACCTGCTGTTTGACAAAGAGGGCGTGAAGGTAGACGTGATATGGGGCCACGGAGGCATCTTTAAAACGGAGGGAACGGCTCAGAAAATCCTTGCGGCCGCTTTGAACACTCCCGTATCTGTTATGAAATCAGCCGGAGAAGGGGGCGCTTGGGGGATTGCAGTTCTGGCACTGTATATGATAAATAAAAAAGAAGGGGAAGCTTTAGAGGATTATCTGGAAAAACGGATTTTTCAAAAGGCAGAGAGCGTAACAGCAGCTCCGGAACCGGAAGATATAGAGGGCTTTAATCAGTTTATGGAAAATTATAAAAAAGGGCTGATGATTGAAAAAGCGGCTGTAGATGCATTATAAATAATAAAAATGCCGGCACCTTAACCTGTAAAATTACAAGCTAAGGCGTCGGCATTCTTTTATGCTCTGCTCTGGCGGAAAATCGTATATTTATAACGCTCCAGTATAGCTAAGAGGCCATTTCCCAGAACCCCAACGGCCAAAATCTCGCCAATCCCTACGGTGAGCATCATAAAAGGGATCAGATCTGGGGAACCGTAGGCATACCGCAGCACCCAGGGGATGATCAGGGTATTTGCCAGGATAGGGGGGAGGCATACCAGCCTCTTGTGATGCCGAAGGGCATAGGAGCCTGCTGCACCGATTAGTGTGGCAATACTGCCACAGATCACATCCATGAGCACGGCTGTACCTAAGAGGTTAGAGATCAGGCATCCTAAAAAGAGTCCCGGAACGGCTGCCGGTGTAAAGAAGGGAAGGATGCACAGCGCTTCAGAGATGCGAAACTGCACCGGTCCGAAGCTGATGGGAGCGAACATCATAGTCAGCGCCACATACACGGCTGCGATCAATGCACCGTGTACCAGAAAATCTGTTTTTTTCCTGTTCATATTTAGTTGTCTCCTTTAGTTTTGTTTTACGAGTGGAAGGTCTCGAACACTCGATTCATTTTACGCCGGAAATCGGCGGAAAGCCCCTTTAGACCTTATTTTTGGGCTTTACAGCGTCTCCTAGTTTAGCATGAGTTGCAGAGCAGGTCAAGAGGAATGTTTTAGTAACAGTTCAGCATTACATGTTTTATGGTATTCTCACAGCAAACTATGTTTTTTAATATGTTTATGATAAAATAGGATGAACAAAGGCAGCAGTATCCTCATCCTTTGGGATTGCTGCTGTGCCGGAGCATGACATTTAAAGATCTGGCCGATAAGGTGGATCAGATGCTGTATGAAATAAAACGCGGCAGTAAAAAGGCTATCGGGTATATGGAATGCTTTTATAATTTCATATGACATTTCCGGCGGACTTTGATATAATTATAAGGAAAGCAGACAAATACATACCGTATCACAGGGAAAGGGAATAATATATGTATCAGATAGATTTTGACAAACCGGAACACATTCACTTTATTGGGATCGGAGGCATCAGTATGAGCGGGCTGGCAGAGATCCTGCTGGACGCCGGATTTACCGTATCCGGCTCTGACGCCCATGAAACGGAGCTTACCAGACATCTGACAGAGAAGGGGGCGCGGATTTATTACGGCCAGCGGGCCGCCAATATTGAACAGGAGCCGGGGATTCAGGCCGTGGTTTACACAGCGGCGATCCATGGCGACAACCCGGAGCTTATGGCAGTGCGGGCAAAGGGGTTTCCGGAGCTTACCAGAGCGGAGCTTTTAGGGGAACTGATGCGTAATTATAAGCAGTCCATAGCCATAGCCGGTACGCACGGAAAAACGACCACTACCTCTATGCTGACAGATATTCTGTTAGCCGGCGGCACAGACCCTACGATTTCTGTAGGCGGTATCCTGAAGGATATCGGCGGAAATATACGGGTAGGCGGGCCTGAATTCTTTGTCACAGAGGCCTGTGAATATACAAACAGCTTTTTATCCTTTTATCCCACCATTGAGGTGATTTTAAATATTGAAGAGGATCATCTGGATTTCTTTAAGGATATCGCGGATATCCGTCATTCCTTCCGTCTGTTTGCAGAGAGGCTTCCGGCAGGAGGCCTTCTGGTGATCAACAAAGATATTGACCGGGTGGAGGAAATTACCCGGGGACTGAACTGCCGCGTAATCACCTTCGGAAAGGATCCGTCCAGTGATTATACAGCCGGAAACATTACATATGACGAACTTGGCAGACCGTCCTATGACCTGATTGTGCAGGGAGAGGTAGTAAACCGGATTTCTCTGGGAGTAACAGGGGAGCATAACGTATACAACTCTCTGTCAGCCATTGCTGTCGCTCTGGAATTAGGTGTAGGCTTTGACGGCGTAATTGCAGGTCTCAGAAAATTTACGGGAACAGACCGGCGGTTTGAGAAAAAGGGAGAGATCGGCGGAGTAACGGTGATTGATGATTATGCCCATCATCCACAGGAGATCAGTGCTACTCTGAAGGCGGCAGAGAATTATCCCCATAAGCGCCTCTGGGTAGTATTTCAGCCCCATACCTATACCCGTACAAAGGCATTTCTGGATGAATTTGCTCAGGCTCTGTCAGGTGCTGATGAGGTGATACTGGCAGATATATTTGCAGCCAGAGAGACGGATACACTGGGAGTCAGTTCAAGGGATATTGCAGAACGGCTGGAAAAGCTGGGTACAAGCGTCCATTATATTCCGTCCTTTGATGAGATTGAAACATTTATTCTGGAACATTGTATACACGGGGATCTGTTGATAACTATGGGCGCCGGAGATATTGTAAAAGTGGGAGAAAAGCTCCTTGGGCTGTAGTTATCCACAATATCCACATAGTTTTCAACACGAAACAGAGCTAAAAACTGTGGATGAATCATCTGATATGAAAGGATGATAGGAGATTTGGAAAACCACGGTTTTATGCGGAAAATTGACAGCTTATGGGGGAATGAGACCAGATGGGGGATGGTTTTTCCACAATATCCACATTATCCACAGAATGAGCAGTGGAAAGAAGGCCCTATTTTCTTTTAGCAGTGGATATGATATACTGTCTGCAAACATTTCCCGGACAGAAAAAGGGAAAATGCAGCAAGGAGTGGTGAAAATGAGTATGAACTGGAAGGACCGCTGGAGCATAGGGGCTACCATGGTGGCAGATGCGTTTATAGATGAATATATGGCCGGTGCCAATGGGGAATATGTAAAAGTATATCTTTATATTCTGCGTCATCAGGGCGAAGAGCTTACCGTGGAGTCTATAGCGGATGCTCTCGATCATACGGAATCCGATGTGCGGCGTGCTGTAAGCTATTGGGAAAAACTGGGGATTCTTTCCGGGGCAGAAAATGAGAAAAAGCAGGAAGGGGAGCTTCCTTGGGCTGCGGATCCGGCTGCTTCCTGCGCAGAGGCTAAGGAGGAAACGGCTGCCAGCGCAGACCGTGCTCCAGTGTATTCTGCGGCTCAGGTAAACCGGCTTTGCGGAGATGAGGAGTTTTCCCAGCTTCTTTATATTGCGCAGAAATATTTAAATAAAGTTTTTACACCAAGAGACTGTCAGGTATTTGCATGGCTCTATGAGGGACTTGGCATGAGCAGTGAGCTCCTGGAATATCTTGTGGAATACTGTGCCCAGAACGGCCACAGTTCGGTTCGATATCTGGAGACGGTAGCAGTGAGCTGGCATGAAAAAGGGATTAAAACATCTCAGGAGGCACGGGAGCTGGGAGCAGCATATTCGAAAGATTCCTTTGCGGTCATGCGGGCCTTTGGAATTAACAACCGCAAGGCAGCGCCTCCTGAGCAGGCCATGATCGACAAATGGTTTAAGGAGTACGGGTTTGCCAGAGAAATCGTTTTAGAGGCCTGCAGCCGGACCATTACCGCCATCCACAGCCCCAGCTTTCAGTATGCAGACCGTATTTTAAGAGACTGGAAGAAAGCCGGCGTAAAGAAAATGGAGGATGTCCGTGCTTTGGATGCCAGACGTCAGGCTCTGGTACAGGAAAATGGCGGAGATAAGGAAAAGCGGCTTCAGCGCTATAACAGCGCATCAAAGGATGGGGGAGGGAAAAAGAACTCTCAAAACCAGTTCCATAATTTTAAACAGAGGGATACAGATTACGATGCCCTGATGTTGAAACAGGTAAAGGAATGGGTGGGCGGAGGAAGACCCCGTACATAAGGAACCGCCCCGGGAGGGCGTTACAGACTGGAAGGAGAACAGGAGATGGCACTGAGTAATTCCCAGTACGACGCAATCATGCGGGAATATGGCAGGCAGCAGCTTGAAAACCAGCATCAGCTGGAAGCACGAAGAAATGAAATTTACCGGGTGATTCCGGCAGTCCGGGAACTGGAAGCGGAGATTGCCAGCCGTTCTGTGGCCGGGGCAAAGCGGCTTTTGGCCGGGGATACGAGAGCGTTAGCGGAGCTTAGAGAAGAACTGGCAGATTTAAGGGAGCAGAAGGCTATTTTAATTCGCGCCAAAGGATATCCGGAGGACTATCTTACGCTTCATTACAGGTGCCCGGACTGTGAGGATACAGGCTGGCGCCAGGGCCGCAAATGTCACTGCTTTCTCAGGGCTCAGATGAAGCTGCTCTATGCCCAGTCCAATCTGGATCATGTGCTGGATCAGGAAAATTTTTCCAGATTATCGTATGACTATTATGACAGCAGTGAAATCATTCCGGAGCTTGGGCTGACCAATGCAGATTATATGCGCAGGGTGGTGGCAGGCTGTCGGGAATTTGCTGCAGATTTTGACCGAAAAAAGGAGAATCTACTCTTTACAGGCAGTACAGGAGTGGGGAAAACCTTTCTTACAAACTGTATTGCAAAGGAGCTGATTGATTCAGGCCATTCGGTGATCTATCTGTCGGCAGGCGATCTGTTTGAGGTGTTTTCCAGAAATAAATTCGACTATGATACCCCGGAGGATATGAGGGACACATATCGCTATATTCTGGACTGCGACCTGCTGATCATTGACGATCTGGGAACGGAGCTCAATAACAGCTTTACCTCTTCGCAGCTTTTTTACTGCATCAATGAGCGTATGAATATGAGCCGTTCCACCATTATTTCCACCAATCTGTCTTTAAAGCAGCTTCGGGATTCCTACACGGATCGTGTGACCTCCCGGATCATGCGCTATCGGATCATTCCCCTTTACGGCAGGGATATCCGTGTTTTAAAGAGGGGATAGCTTGACGAAATGCATGCAAAGATGGTATAAAGATAATAATGAACGGCAGGTGCGTTTTTGGCGCGCAGTACAAACAGGAGGATAAAGAAATCATGTTATATGAAGAGAAAGTCATTGAGACCATTCCGGTGGGCCCTCTTGGGTTGATTCCCTTAAAGAGCTGTACGGAGTTGGGAAATAAGGTGGACAGGTATCTGGTAGACTGGAGAAGAGAGCGGGAGAGCGAGCATAAATCTACCATCGCTTTCACCGGTTATCAGAGAGATTCTTATATTATCAATGCATCTACCCCCCGCTTTGGTTCCGGCGAAGGAAAGGGAATTATTGAGGAATCCGTAAGAGGCGATGACCTTTATATCATGGTGGATGTATGTAATTACAGTCTGACCTATTCCCTTTTCGGAATGACAAACCATATGTCTCCGGATGATCATTTTCAGGATTTAAAGCGTATCATCGCAGCTGCAGCAGGAAAGGCACGCAGGATCAATGTGATCATGCCATTCCTCTATGAGAGCCGCCAGCACAAGCGTTCCGGCCGTGAGTCCTTAGACTGTGCTCTGGGACTGAAGGAGCTTGTAAATATGGGCGTGGAAAATATTATTACCTTTGACGCCCACGATCCCAGAGTTCAGAATGCAATCCATTTAAAGGGCTTTGAGACGGTACAGCCGATCTACCAGTTCTTAAAGCATCTGCTTAAAAATGAGCCTGATTTAAAGATCGACAGCGATCATATGATGGTAATCAGCCCAGATGAGGGCGGTACTGGCCGCGCTATTTATTTCGCAAATATGCTGGGACTGGATATGGGTATGTTCTACAAGCGCCGCGACTACACGAAGATCGTAAACGGAAGAAATCCCATCGTGGCTCATGAGTTTTTAGGCTCCAGCGTAGAGGGAAAGGATGTTCTGATCATTGACGATATGATCTCCTCCGGCGAGAGCATGCAGGATGTAGCCAAGGAATTAAAACGCAGAAAAGCCAGAAAGGTATTTATCTGCTCTACCTTTGGCCTGTTTACAAACGGACTTGCCAGATTTGACGAATATTATGAAAAGGGCTTTATTGACCGGATCCTGACAACCAATCTGGTATATCAGACGCCGGATCTTTTACAGCGTCCTTACTATATCAATGTAGATATGAGCAAGTATATTGCCCTTATCATTGACAATCTGAACCATGATGCTTCCTTAAGCGAGCTTCTCACACCTACCAGCCGTATTAACCGTCTGCTGGAGCAGTATAGAAGCTGATTTCTAAGGCGGCAATGTTTAGGGGCTGTTTCCTGCGGGAAGCGGCCCTTTTTGGTTCTGTATCTGAATTTCATCTATTTGAAGCAGATACAGGAGCTGACTTTGATCGACTTTTGTACACACCTTTAGGAGGCTGCGGGAAAATGGATGGTGGGAAAATGGAGGAACGGGTTCAAAACACAATTTCAGAAGAAGACTGGTTCAGAAATAAGGTGTATTGGCTCAGTTTTCTGTTCAGTCTTCTGGTCGTATGGGCCCACTCTTTAAATGGAGAACTTTTTGTAACGGGGGAACAGGAACTGGAAACGGTACAGCAGCTGGAACATCTGGCAGCCAGTCAGCTGGCTCAGATTGCAGTGCCGGGTTTTTTTATGATATCTGCGTATTTATTTTACAGAAATTTCCAGCTAAACAGCCTGTTTTCCAAATGGAGATCCCGGTCAAGAACAATCCTGCTTCCCTATCTTCTCTGGAATAGTTTGTACTATGGGGCTTATGCTGCGGCAACCAGGATTCCCGCCATCTGTCAGATCATTGGAAAGCCGCCGGTTCCGCTTACTGCCGGGGAGTTTCTTAAAGCTCTGCTGCACTATGGTTATAATCCTGTGTTC
>ENA-OPSK01002429-OPSK01002429.1-human-gut-metagenome-genome-assembly--contig:-NODE-2429-length-11126-cov-3.334929_pt1 | contig 11126 bp, 10 predicted proteins | sample MGYA00241807_ERZ501905 | MGnify/ENA primary metagenome ERZ501905 (study PRJEB25962, sample SAMEA2042111) | human gut metagenome | biome: human gut; feature: human-associated habitat; material: faeces...
CATACCTTCCATATTCCTGCACAATATGTCTGGTAACATTCAACTGATCCACCACATACGGTCCCAGTGCATCCGGTGTCACTTCACGATTGCCAAGGCCTACAACAAGTACCGAATATCCTTTTTCCTGATTTTCTTCCGTATCTTTCATATATTTTTCCAAAAAATCTGCCAATGTCTCCGATATTTCCCTGTGATACCCTTCATCTGCAGCTGCCATATTCGGCGCTTCCAGTGTCAGATATGTTCCCACAGGTTTTCCCATCGCCTTCGCCCCATTTTCCGTTTCAATCCTGACCGTTGTGATCTTAATCTCCTTTTCTTCATCATACTCCTCTTCCAGAACGACACCTGATACCTCCACATGATCCGATTCAAACCGTTCTTTCTGTTCCATCGCAAGATCCGTCCGTATCTTATACTTCTCCACCATCATTTTTATCCATCCTTTCTCAAATTAATGCTAGTTTTTCCAATATTTTCAGAAATATGTATTGACAGATTCCAATTCATGCCCTAAAATAAATTCGTATGTTTCGTTAGATCGTCCGTGTCCGGCTCTAACGAACTGGAAATCGAATTAAAAAAATCGAAATACATTGATATCGGAGGTGGACAAATTGGCTAATATCAAATCTGCAAAGAAAAGAATTTTAGTAAACGAAACAAAAGCTGCTAGAAACAAAGCAATCAAGTCTAAAGTAAAAACTTGCGTAAAGAAAGTTGAAACAGCTGTAGCTAACAAAGATGCCGCTGCTGCTGCAGACGCATTAAAAGTTGCAATCGTTGAAATCAACAAAGCTGGAAGCAAGGGTGTTTACCACAAAAACACATGCTCTAGAAAGATTTCCCGTCTGACAAAAGCTGTTAACGGAATTGCTTAATAATAGAGATTAAACTCGAGTTGCAAAATTTTTAGAACCCGGATCATCCCGTCAATGATCTGGGTTTTTTTCTATTTAATTCATCATCGCGGCCTCTCAGTCCACGAGAAAGACTTGGTATTCTGTTTGTTGCTGGATGTCACGATGCAGAAGTTCTAAGGCAGTCCGCCTTCCCTAAGGGCAAAAGCCACTCCGCTCAAACTCACCCCTACGGGGCTCAAACAGTTCGCTCCGGGTAACCAGCTTAGTGAATTAACTAGAAAAAGGATACAGCAACCGCCGTACCCTTTTCGTATGTATTCTTATTCTAACAAATCTGATGATTAGTTGTTGATCAGTTTGTCTTCTCCATTCCAGCTGTAGAGCTTTCTGATCTCTGCTCCGACTTTCTCTGATGGATGTTCTGAAGCAAGTTTTCTCATAGCTTTGAAGTGTACCTGACGTCCTGCTGGAGACATGTCTAATAAGAAGTCTTTTGCAAATGTTCCGTCCTGAATGTCTGTCAGAATCTGTTTCATAGCTTTCTTTGTCTCAGCTGTAACGATCTTAGGTCCTGTTACATAGTCACCATATTCAGCTGTGTTAGAGATAGAGTATCTCATTCCAGCGAATCCTGACTGATAGATCAGGTCTACGATCAGTTTCATCTCATGGATACACTCGAAGTAAGCGTTTCTTGGATCATATCCAGCTTCGCAAAGTGTCTCGAAACCAGCCTGCATAAGTGCACAAACACCACCGCAAAGTACTGCCTGCTCACCGAAGAGGTCTGTCTCTGTCTCTGTTCTGAATGTTGTCTCAAGAAGACCAGCTCTTGCTCCACCGATTGCAAGACCATATGCAAGTGCACGATCCCAAGCTTTTCCTGTAGCATCCTGCTCTACAGCGATAAGGCAAGGTGTTCCTTTTCCAGCCTGATACTCACTTCTTACTGTGTGTCCCGGTGCCTTAGGAGCGATCATTGTTACATCTACATTCTTTGGTGGGTTGATGCATCCAAAGTGAATGTTGAAACCATGAGCGAACATTAACATGTTACCTTCTTCAAGGTTTGGTTCGATATCTTTCTTGTACATATCTGCCTGTAACTCATCGTTGATCAGGATCATGATGATGTCAGCCTGTTTTGCTGCTTCAGCTGCTGTGAATACTTTGAATCCCTGAGCTTCGGCTTTTGCCCATGATTTACTTCCTTCATAAAGACCAACGATAACATCGCATCCGGACTCTTTTAAGTTCAGAGCATGTGCATGTCCCTGGCTACCATAACCGATGATAGCGATCTTCTGTCCCTCTAATACTGATAAATTACAATCTTCCTGATAAAAAATTCTTGCTGCCATTATAGCATACCTCCTAAAAAATAAATGATTTTTTATTTTCTTAAACAAGGGGTCGCCCTTCCACCGGGCTCGTCTCTGTTTAATGTCTGATTAAAATGTGTTACTGTTTGTCCATTATAATATATCAATTATAATGTGTTGATGTTTCCTTCCTGATCAATGACTGTTACATCCTTGATTCCTCTCTGTAATCCGGTAATACCTGTTCTTGCAAGTTCAAGAATCTCGTAACCTTCCAGAAGTTCCAGAAACGCATCTACTTTTGAACCATTTCCTGTCAGTTCCACCATCAGGGAATCCTTCTCTACATCAACAATCTTCGCGCGGAATATATCCGCCACAGATATGATCTCCGTTCTCTCCGTCTTATTCGCCCGAACCTTCACCATGATCAGTTCGCGATATACCGAATCTTCCGGATGAAGTACTTTGATCTCAATGACATCTTCCAGCTTTCTGACCTGCTTTTCGATTTGCGATAAGATCAGCTCATCTCCGCTGGCCACAATGGTAATTCTGGTAAATCTCGGATCTGCCGTAACTCCGGCAGTTATACTGTCGATACTGTATCCTCGTCTGCTGAACAGTCCGGATACACGGCTTAATACACCGGGATTATTGTCTACCAATAATGAAAATACTCTTTGCATATTGCACCTCTTTTCTATCATTTATAAAAAACAGAGTGCGTTCTGTTTTTTTATAATAACAACTACTTCTTCTTTTGTCAAGTATTGGCACCCATATTTTTACATTTTTCACAAAATGCAGGATTACCGCATTATTTCAGGATGATCCCGGCAATGTCTTCCGGCGTCCCGGCAACGTATACTGCGCCTGCTTTTTCCAGTTCTTCACGGTTGCCGAATCCGTATAATACCCCCATACAGTCAAGCCCTTCCTGCTTTGCCCCAAGCACATCATGTTCACGGTCACCGATCATCAGTATCCTCTTCTTATCCTGCATCCGGCAGGTATCAATCAGATATCCGATCACCTCTGCCTTACTGCCTCTGCCTCCGTCCAGTTCCATACCTGCCACATATTCAAAATATTGATCCAGGTCAAAATGTTCAATAATCCTTCTCGCATATACTTCCGGTTTGGACGTCGCAACAAAAAGTCTTTTTCCTGCTGCCTTCAATGCCTTTAATGATTTTTCAAATCCGGGATACACCGAACACTCAAAAATCCCCGTATCCTGATAATATTCCCTGTAATACTCCACCGCCTTCCAGCTTTTCTCATCGTCAAATCCATAGAATCTGGCGAACGAATCGGTAAGCGGCGGACCGATGAATTTATATATTTTTTCCCGTTCGGTCTCTTCGATTCCGAATTTCTCCAGCGCATACATCACCGAATTCGTAATTCCCGGTGAAGAATCGATGATCGTGCCATCCAGATCAAAGAAACAGATATCATACATTTTATCAAGCTTTTCTTTTTCCATATTCTCTACCTGCCTGCTTCAAAAAAATACCGGAGCCGTCCTTCTGCGTTTTTTCCGCATCCGTCACACCCCAGTATTATTATAACCGTTCCATCTATACTTTTGCAAACTGTATCATCCAGAGAAGCAGAAGATGCACCGGATAAAATCCGTAGAAAAACCATTTTTCCCAGCCGTGTGCTGTTTTGTCTGCTTTGTTATACATACACTGTATAACCACTCCCGATGCTGCCGGCCCGATACAGGCACATGCAGAATGTATGAGCGCACTCTCCAGCCCGCAGTCCGCCCTGTATGACAACACATTCAACAGAAAGAAGAGTCCCACTGCTTTTCCATATGCCAGTGATACTTTTTTCCTGTCCCCATATGCATTTGCAAACAGCATCGTAAATACCGGTGCCAGAAGTGCCCAGTCCGTCCAGAGCGAACAGATTACCAGCACGCACAGCCATAACATTTTCTCCCCTTTATGTTTTACATGATCTGCAACCCACACCACTCCCAGACATAGAAGAAGGCTGAACATCATGTTCAGGTTCGTCTGTTTCAATGCCAGCATGAAGGGGATCTGTGAAAGGATCCCGAATACAAGCAGCCGCAGTGCATAGTTCTTTACAGATCTTGTGTAATGATATCCTTCCACAAGGAAATAGCACATAGTAATGGCTGTAAAATACCCGATATCAACCATAACTTCCTGCCCTGTACTGCCTTCTTTTAAAAATATATAGGCAAAATGATTACAGAACATAGCTGCCATTGCCAGATATTTTATTGCATTTCTACTCATACTTCCCTCTCCATTTTCATTCTTCGATATTTCTGATAAATCCGACATAGGTCGCTCCAAAATAAACTACATATACGCCAAAGAATAGGGCGAATGAAATTGCAAAATACTGTAACACCGGTGTACTGACTCCTGTATAGAAGTTAAATCCGGCACCCATATACACCGCTATGATCCCGCTGATCACTGCCGAAAGGATTGCCGGACACAGATAATACCCGGACAGCTGACGGAATACGGTCTGTTGGATCTCGCGTCTTCCAAGGCCGATTTTCGAAAGCACCTGGTAGCGGAACCTATATTTTGCCGAATCACTCAGCTGCTGTACCGATAACACCGTCAATGCAATACACAAAAATACCAGCCCGATATACATACATGGGAATGTGATACAACTCATCATATATCTGACCTCAGCCGATGCATTTTCCCGCACAAGATTCACCGCAGCATATGTGACAATGGTATCCGTACCATAACATACATTATCATCGTCTTCTTCCATGTATGTATGACCGGCATAATCATGTTTATCTGACAGATCATCCAGCTTATTCTGCAGGTTATCCGGCACTTTTTTCTTCACACTTACCGCAAGTTCCGAATAGTACGGTGTCATCTGCTGTATCCGTTCATCCGGCACAACGATGATATAATCACCGCCGTTATGTCCGTCCTGCGAAAATGATTCGGTGCAGATCTTCCTGCAGGTCAGTGTCTCTCCTCGGTCCTGAAGCTTCACGCCATCCGTAAAATCTCCGGTTTCCTTATACACTCTTTGCTTCATCTGAAGGATATATTCATTTTTTCCAAGCGTTTCCGTGGAATATCCCAGCATTTTTCTCAGATGATTGTAATCACTCAGCCCCATATATGTATCATATCTGCAATATGCATCATCATCGGAACCTTTACGTATCTTTTTCTCATCCGGTGTTCCGTCTTCTCTGCGGTACTCATCTCCAAAATACCGCAGATGCGTATACAGCCATGTATTCATTGTGTTCGTATGATTTTCATAAATACGGTACACGCACGAATCCTTTACACCTGCTTCTTCTCCGACAATATCCAATTCCTTTGCAAAATCATATTCCGGATTCTGACTGTTCACCTGTACATCAAATGGAAATTTCATCTCTAAAACCTGATTCTGCCAGTCCGTAAACATTAATGCAACCGAGCACCCCAGAAATGCGACCATAAAAAGCACCGTAAGTGTTCCCATGGTAAACCGCATCGTTTTCAATTTAGATGCAAACTGACGCAGCAGGAACAGATTCTGCCCCCGGTAGACCGCATTTCCTTTTTTCCTCACATAGCAGATGATCCATGCGGAAAGCCCTGTATAAAACACATACATTGTAATAAACAGACCCGTCAGAAATACTGCTGCCCCTCCCGGCGACTGTATATTTCCGCTCAGTATCCAGACACCGAACGCAAAGATGAACAGAATGGAAAACGGCAGTAATAACCGCTTTATTTTTTCATTCTTTTCTTTTAATTCCTCATTCTTCTGATTTTCTCTCATCAGATCATGAATGTTCATCTTGCGGAATTTCCGGCTGCACCGGAACAGTGCCAGCAGATAACATCCTGCAAAGCAGCACACAGTCATAAGGAAACAATATCCATTGAATTCCAGATGGGGTCTTAGTTCCACCTGTATGACACTATAAAGGACAACGAGCAGCACCTGCTGAAGCAACATTCCAAGGCCCAGTCCTATCACAAAGGAACACACACCGAGCAGCAGATTTTCTTTCATATAAAGCCCGGACACTTCCTTTTTATTCATTCCGATCAACAGATAGATACCGAATTCACGGCTCCTTTTTTCCAGCATGAACCGTACCATATAATTGATCAGCCATGCAACGATCAGTACAATAAAGAATGTGGCAATACCGATCATCGCTGCCATTATCGCTGCCATTTCATACATTTTCTGAAGATCCTTCGAAAAAATGATACTGTTAAATGCAAACATCAATGATACCACAAATGTCATCGTCAGCACATACACCAGATAATCTCTGGCGGAACGTCTGACATTGCGCAGTGCAAGCTTACCGAACATCTGACAGTTCACCTCCTGTCAGAGATAATACATCCAGGATCTTATTCAGAAATTCCCGCCTTTCTTCCACTCCTCTTACCAGTTCATGGAATATCTTTCCATCTTTCAGGAAAAGAATACGGCTGCAGTAGCTGGCTGAAAACGCATCATGTGTAACCATGAGGATCGTAGAGTGCATATCATGATTCATCTTGCGGAATGTTTCGAGCAGCATCTGTGCCGCTCTGGAATCCAGCGCACCGGTCGGCTCATCTGCGAGGATCAGTTTCGGACGATGAATCATCGCTCTGGCACAGGCACAACGCTGCTTCTGGCCCCCGGATACCTGATAGGGGAATTTATCCCGGATTTCTTCGATATCAAGCAGCTTCAATATGTGATCACATTTCTCTTGGATCTCTCTTTTACTCTTGCTGTGCAGCGTCATTGCCAGCACAATATTCTCTTCTATCGTAAGTGTATCTAACAAGTTGTAATCCTGAAATATGAATCCCAGATTGTCTTTCCGAAATTCCGCCAGTGCCTCATCACTCAGCTCCGTAATATCCGTTTCTCCGTAGTATATATGCCCTGCAGTCACACGGTCAATCGTAGACAGCATATTCAAAAGTGTTGTCTTTCCGGAACCCGATGCTCCCATGATTCCCACAAATTCTCCTTTTTGGACGCAAAAGCTTACCCTGTCTACCGCTTTGGTGATGTTCGTATCACTTCCGTAATATTTTTCCACATCACACACCCGAATCTCTCCATCCGGGATTCTGCCTCCTGCCAGGATTCTGTCTGTTTTTTTCTCTGTTGTCTTGCCATGCTTTCTTATTCTTCTCATCCATATCATCCTTTCCGGTCTTTTTGTAATACTCTTTTTCATCTCTACTTTATCCGTCCGGACCAGAAAGATGTATCGATGTATCTTTCAGTTATCTTACATTTTTGAAAGATAACTGCTGACCGGAAATGTAAGGATCATCTTCGTGCCTTCACCACGGACAGATTCCGCCTCGATGGCAATTCCAAGCTTTTCACACAGCCGTCTGCACAGATAAAGCCCCATCCCCGTAGATTTCTTACCATTTCTTCCATTGGAACCGGTAAAACCTTTTTCAAAAATTCTGGACATCTCTTCTTCCCGTATTCCGGTTCCGTTATCTTCTACGATCAGCCGGACACCATGACCGTACCTTTCCGTGTATATATGAATATACGGATGAACCTTTGGATTCTCACTTTTATATTTCACACTGTTCAGCACAAGCTGGTTCAGTATAAAAATGATCCACTTCTTATCGGTATATACAAAATCAGGGCACTCCACTTCCCCGCGCACTCCGTTACTAATTAGATAATACTTATTTTTCATCAAAATTTCAGAAGCCGCCTTCCCAAGGTCTGTCTCTTCAATCATATAATCTTTGTATACCTTTTCCATTCTAGCATAATACAGAACCATATCTACGTCATTTTCAATCCGTTGATTCTCAAGACCAATCTGTCTGGTCACTTCGTCTTTATGATTCTCACACACAAGCTGGATACTGGTAATCGGTGCTTTGATCTCATGCACCCAGCTTTCGATATAATCCCGATAATCATTCTGTTCATCTTCAAGCATACGGATCCGTTCGATCACAGATTTATTCGATCGTCTGATCAACTCCCGGTAGATCCGATCTTCCAGATATGGTGAAGCTGGCAGCAATTCTCCAAGCAGATATCTCTGATCTACATTTTCCAGAATATGTTCTGCCCTGTCAAAATATTTCTTCCTGCGATAATATCCTGTCACAATCCATATCCCAAGGATGATCCACCAGAAAATGAGAATCAGTGCAGCTGCGTTTCTGTTATACCCTGTAATATAGAAGAACCCCATCAGTAATATCATACACAGGAGGTGCAGCAGACATATCAGAATCTTATCTTTTATATATTCCGAAAATCTCATATGCGGTACCCCATTCCCCGTTTTGTCTCAATGAAATCCGTCACTCCGATGTCAGCCAGTTTTCCTCTGAGTCTTGTAACATTCACACTTAATGTATTGTCATCTATGAAGACTTCATTGTCCCACAGATATTCGATCATATCCAGTCTCGGAACAATCTCACCCTTTTTCTGATATAGAAGATGCAGGATCTTCAACTCATTTTTCGTAAGATCTGTCTTTTTTCCTTCATGCTCTATGCAGCCTCCCACAACATTTAGGATTACACCTTTATATTCCATGTTCAAGGCATTACCCCTTGATTTCTCTGCATTTTTATCAGTAGTTCTTTTTAGTACTACTCCTATTCTTGCCAGCAGAATCGGTGGATTGAACGGTTTTGTGATATAATCATCTGCCCCTTTCAAGATTCCGGTCAGTTCATCCATGGAATCTGTCCGGCTGGTCAGAAATATGATTGGAATATCTGAATGTTCTTTCAGCTTCGTACAGATGTCAAAGCCGCTTTCCCCCGGAAGATTCCAATCCAGGAGTACCAGATCCGGTGCCGGTATCATGCTGCATATCTGCTCTGCCGTATCTTTAAATTCTTCGATTATCTCTGCTTCATAAAAAGCATTTTCCAGGAGCTGTTTTAATTCCTTTCGGATACCCGGATCATCTTCTACAATAACAATCTTCATGTCGTTCTCCTCATGATGTTCCTTTTATAATTATACTGATAAATACAGAACAGATTGTAGAAAATACGCTTTTACATTTTCCACAATCTGTTCATTATAGCATATAACATACGTTGAATATGTTTGTATTATTTCACAAGAAGTGATGTTCCAGTCATCTCAGCCGGCTGTTCCATACCCATCAGTTCGATCAGTGTAGGTGCAATATCTGCCAGGCATCCGTCTTCTTTCAACTTGTATGCAGGATCTGCGTTTACAAGGATAAATGGTACAGGATTGGTTGTATGTGCTGTAAATGGCTCTTTTGTTTCTTCATCGATCATGTACTCTGCATTACCGTGATCTGCACAGATGAACATCTGTCCGTCAGCTTCTTTTAATGCTTCGTAAGCCTTTCCTACACACTCGTCAACTGCTTCAATGGCTTTTACAGCAGCCTCGATCACACCAGTATGACCTACCATGTCAGGGTTGGCAAAGTTAATTACGATAACATCATACTTATCAGACTTGATTGCTGCAACGAGCTTGTCACATACTTCATATGCACTCATCTCTGGCTTCAAATCATAAGTAGCAACCTTTGGAGATTTTACAAGAATTCTATCTTCTCCTTCATTTGGTTCCTCTACGCCGCCATTGAAGAAGAATGTTACGTGAGCATACTTCTCTGTCTCAGCGATACGTGCCTGTTTCTTGCCGTTCTTGGCAAGGAACTCACCAAATGTATTAGTGATTTCTTCTTTCACAAATGCGACCTGTTTATTTTCGATTGTAGCATCGTATTCTGTAAAGCATACAAATGTTGTCTTGATTCTGTCTCCTCTGTCAAATCCGTCAAAGCTGTCGTCACAGAATGTTCTTGTGAGCTCTCTTGCTCTGTCAGGACGGAAGTTGAAGAAGATTACAGAGTCTTTATCCTGAATAGTTCCTACCGGTTTACCGTCTTTTACAATTACAGTCGGCATTACGAATTCATCTGTTTTTTCTTCTTTATAGGATGCTTCTACGGCTGCTGCCGGACACTCGGCCTGTACACCTTCCCCTTTTGTCATTGCATTGAATGCCAGTTCTACACGGTCCCAGCGATTATCTCTGTCCATTGCATAATAACGTCCCATAACAGAGGCAACCTGACCTACACCCAGCTCTTTCATCTTATCGCAAAGCTGTTCCATATATCCTTTACCACTTGCAGGAGGTGTATCTCTACCGTCTAAGAAACAATGTACAAATACTTTGGAAAGTCCTTCTTTTTTCGCTAATTCTAAAAGACCGAATACATGAGTTAAGTGACTATGCACACCACCGTCAGATAATAATCCGAATAAATGCAGCGCTGAGTCATTTTCTTTTGCATTTTTTACTGCTTTTAATAAAGCTTCGTTTTTGAAGAAATCTCCGTCTTCGATTTCTTTTGTAATTCTTGTAAGCTCCTGATAAACAATGCGGCCTGCGCCCATATTTAAGTGACCTACCTCAGAGTTACCCATCTGTCCGTCAGGAAGTCCTACTGCCATACCGCTGGCATTTCCTTTTACAAAAGGATACTGCTCCTTTAACATATCCATTACAGGAGTTTTCCCTTCGCATACTGCATTTGCCTCACATTTGTCATTTAATCCGTATCCGTCAAGGATCATTAACACGGTTGGTTTTTTACTCATAATTTTTCTCCCTTCTATATCTATATAATAGAAATACCGATTTCTCATTTCATGTTGTTACCAAAGGTATTCTATCACGAAATAGGAAATCGGTAAATGCTTTTTTCTATAAATTTCTAAGACAAAACCTTAGACAAAAATTCTTTTGCTCTCGGTGTCTTTGGATTTTCGAAAAATTCTTTTGGTGTGCTGTCCTCTAAAATTCTTCCTTCATCCATAAATAAAATTCGGTTGGCAACCTCTTTTGCAAATCCCATTTCATGGAAGAAAAAGAA
>ENA-OPSK01002445-OPSK01002445.1-human-gut-metagenome-genome-assembly--contig:-NODE-2445-length-11059-cov-3.464558_pt1 | contig 11059 bp, 7 predicted proteins | sample MGYA00241807_ERZ501905 | MGnify/ENA primary metagenome ERZ501905 (study PRJEB25962, sample SAMEA2042111) | human gut metagenome | biome: human gut; feature: human-associated habitat; material: faeces...
CGTTATGATGATTTTCTCCGTAAATTTACGTAAAAAATATGAGTGGCTTTTGATTTTTATGTAATTTTGTACTCCGAAATCATCTGATTATATGGACGTATTAACTCAAATCCGGAAACCGGTGGAGCGTGAAATGAAAGATTTCGAGTCGCTTTTCGGTATTACTCTGCAGCACCAGAATCCTCTTCTTATGATAGCTTTGCGGCATGTGTTGAGCCGTAAGGGGAAGTTGATGCGTCCGATTTTGACTTTGTTGGCTGCAAAAAAGTACGGTGAAATCAATGATTCCGTGTTGCATGCTGCCGTGAGTTTGGAGATGTTGCATACTGCCAGTCTGGTGCATGATGATGTGGTAGACGAGAGTGGCGTGCGTAGGGGACAATCCTCTGTGAATGCCCTTTTGGATAATAAGGCTGCCGTCTTGGTGGGCGATTATCTCTTGTCTACGGCTTTGAAGCATGCGGCCATGGCTGGTGACCTGAGGGTAGTAGATTTGGTCGCTCGTTTGGGGCAGACGCTTTCCGACGGGGAATTGCAGCAGTTGTCCAACGTGAAGTCCGATGAAATCAGCGAAAATCAGTATTTCGACGTGATTCGGCGTAAAACAGCTTCTTTGTTTGCCGTATGTGCCGAAGTCGGTGCTTTGTTATCAGGGGCATCGGAAGATGAAATCCGTCGTTTAGGTGAGTTCGGCACTTATGTAGGTATCTGTTTTCAGATTCGTGACGATGTATTCGACTATTATGATGCTGAAGTAGGTAAACCTACGGGTAATGACATGAAAGAAGGTAAGCTTACTCTTCCGGTGGTGCATGCCGTACTTCAGCCCGGCGCAGAGACGTGGCATGAGACGGCGTTGAAAGTACGTGCGGGTAGGGCCACAGAAGAAGAAATCTCAGCTTTAGTGGATTTTACCAAACAGTCGGGCGGTATAGAGTATGCCCGTCGTAAAATGGATGAATTTCGTGAGCAAGCAGTCGGTTTGATAGGTTCTGATGGAAACGAAGCCGTAGGTGAAGCCTTACGTTTGTACTTGGATTTCGTATTGAAACGGGTGTCTTAATAGGGTTGGGAGAATGATTTGTTCCTCCAATCCGATTATAGACGATTGATTTCTTCCGTATCCAATCCTGTACAGGTTGCTATCGTATGGGTTGGTATGCCATTGGCTTTCATCTGTCTGGCTATGTTTAGCTTTTCTTCTTCTTTCCCTTTTTCTATACCCTTTTCTATTCCTTCCTGCATTCCCTTTTGTATTCCTTCCTGCATCCCTATTTGTATCCCTTTTTGTTCTCCTTCCTTTGTGGCTTTTTGAACGGCGAAGTCAATGGTGTTTTTCCAGTCGCGGTATACTTTCAGGCTCGTTTCGTAGTGGTGGTATTCCTCTACGGTGAACTTCGCGATTTCTGCTGCCTCGAAGAACCGGGTAAAGACGCGTTCCTGTAGCGTAGCGGGCTTTTCCATCAGCCGCGTGAGGTTGCGTAGTACGAAGAGCCATTTGTCGAACATACTGTCAAGCTCTTCTTCTTTCTTGTTGAACTTGGGCATTTCCAGATAGATGAACGTCAGTTTGTCGTAGAATACCTCCCGGGTCTTGTTGTCGGTCAACTGCACTTCGTGGTGGAAGTACCCGTCGTGGATGTGGTCGAACACGAAATTCAGTATGGCGATGACGTACACGGCCTTGAGTTGGTAATTCCAATCGCCGCGCTTTCCCTGCTGCTGTATGGGGAAGGAAGCGTAGTACAAGCTCCTTTCTTTGAAGAACAGTTGCTGTCCGAGCTGCATTTCCACTAATATCTTTTCCCCGCTGTCGGTCTCGCAGTAGACGTCGAACACAGCCTTGCGGTCTGCCTCGCTGATGCCGAGGTTTTCGGTGTTGAGGTAAGTGAGGTCGCGTATTTGCTCCTTATCGCTCAGCAAACTGTTGATAAAGCTGATAAGCAGCTCCTTGTTCATCTCTGTGCCGAAAAGCTTTTTGAATCCAAAGTCGGTATAGGGGTTTACGTAACGGTCTGTATATTCGTCTCTTTCCATGTTTTTCCTTGTTTGGTGATGAAGCAAAGGTAGTGTTTTCTTCGGTTCCGTGCAATCATTTTAAAAGAAAAAAGAGGCTTTAAACCTCCTTCTTATGATATGCATGGAATCATTTGAACGGTTCTATCTTCAGAAGCGAATAGTTGTCGTCATAAGCCACTGCATAGCAAATACTGTCCCCTTTGTTCGTCAGGCCCATTAGTTTCTTGCCTGTGTAGGTTTGTTTGACATCATGCCCGTTCCAATCGAATATGGATATCTTTTCCGTAAAAGGCGGGTTATTGATAGCATCTTTGGCTTTCAGGTTTTTACCCAATGTTCCGTTGAGTAGGGTATACAGGTACCGGTCCGAGGCATCCATGGCCTCAAAACCGATAGGCGTTTCATCCCCCCACGTAATGGCATCCGGACTGTTTTTTACTTTGGCGTATACTGGTTTGTAGATACCGAGCGTCTTTACAGGGGAAATGCCGAGCGTATCATCTATTTGCAGGATGTCCAATACACCACCGATGTAAGTTCCGAAGGCAATACGGCTGTAGTCTCCTTTTATCGCCATCTTGGAGGCATAGCGGAAGATGGCCGCATCCTTTTCTGTTCCTTCACCCGATATGTTAGGATATGTTTTGTAAACGTTGTACGTTTTGCCGTTCACAGTCACAAGACGGTTCTCATCGAATGATTCAATGAGAAGGTATTTTCCTGATTTTGTCCTTACTGCATTATGGTAAAAACTGCTTTTTTGATAAACTTCTGCGGGGAGCGGATATTCTTTGATGTAGGATGTGGAATCCGAAAGATAGGCAAGTACGTCATATTCTATGATTTTCCCCAGAGAGTAGAAAGACACGAGACCTTCCTCTTTTTTGACGATAAAATCGTTGTAGTCGGTGATTTCTCCGAAACCACGGCCTTTCCGGACCATATTGCCGATAGCTTGTCCTTTTTCGTTATAGAGATGGATAAAGAAGTCCGATGCTTGGAAATCCACGATGCCGATGATACTGTCCATGGTGAACATTGAAGCCGGATAATGGATGGGCAAGCCTTTGGCTAATACCGTTGCAGGGGTGGTGTCACACCTCGTAAACACTTCATCGTTATACGTTATCGGCTTGTTGTCTTTCGGGGTACATCTAATAAATAGAATCAGCAACGCCACTAAATATCCCCCTAAAACGGCAATCCTTTTCATTTAGTGGATGAGCATTTATGTTCTACTTCCACTTCATCTCCTAAGGCATTAAGGCTTACGCTACAACTATTACAAAAGTAGGTCCATATTCCACTCACAGCACATAGAATAAGAGATAATGGAATGATAATTTTTTTCATATATATAATGTTTTAAGATTAAATACACGCAAATATAATTACTTTCTTAGTTCAAATAAAATAAAAAAATGGATTTTTCTCTGTTCTTTATTAATTATACTTTTTTGAGTTTGTTTGTAGTCATAATATCAAATAGAATTATGAAATACATCCATTTATTGATAACAATGACATTTTGCTATTTTTTCCATGTTGGGCTATGGTAGAGGATAGACAAAATAGAGGAAAAAACATAAAAACGAGGTGGGATGAGAGATGAAGTCTTCAAGAATAAACGGCTATTCTTCTATTTGGAATGGAGAAATATATGAAATAAGGGATGGCGGATGATTCAAATAAGGGTGGTTTATTCGTCAAAATGAAGATGGTTGATTATTCCCATGTTTTTGGTTTGATTCACCACGTGCTTTCTTCTCGGGATTCTTTTTCTTTGCAGTAGTTAAAATATTAGTTCATTAAAACTCATTTTTAAGGCAATGAAAAAGACTTTCTTTACATGTTTCTTTTTGGGGATGTCGGTATTACCTACCTTATCAAAAACTTATGATAAGGTAGACGTGTTGGAGCGTCCTGTACCTATTTCTTCAATAAAAGATATCAAGGGTTTCTTTGGCTACCGGATGGAAGTAAACCGTAATTATTTGAAGGATTTCCCTATTGATAAATATGTGGATTTTGTCGTACAGCGGCAGCATACGGCATGGGATTGGACTAAGGCCGAACAACATGGAAAATGGATAGAGTCGGCCTATCTTTCTGGGATTCAACGTAATGACAAGGCTTTATTGGATAAAGCCCGAACAATGTTGAAACGTATTGTTGATTCGCAAGAAGAAAGCGGATATGTAGGTGCTACTTCCAAGGATTACCGTTCGGATGAACGTCCGGTCAGAGGTATGGATGCCTATGAATTATATTTTGTGTTTCATGCTTTCATTACGGTATATGAGGAAACCGGTGATAAAGCGTCATTGGCTGCTGCCGAGAAATTGGCTGATTATTATTTGAAATATTTCGGCCCGGGAAAGTTGGAGTTTTGGCCGTCGGACTTGAGGGATCCTGAAAACAGGCATAAATCGATAGATGCCTTGTCTCAATTTGCAGGACACGGTGTACACTATAGTTGGGAAGGTACTTTGCTTTGTGACCCTATTGCACGCTTATATGAAGTGACAGGGAAAAAGAAGTATTTGGACTGGAGCTTTTGGGTGGTTGGTAATATAGACAAATGGAGCGGTTGGGATGCCTTTTCACGTTTGGATTCCGTAGCAGACGGAACTTTGGGAGTAGATAAGCTCCAGCCTTACGTGCATTCACATACTTTTCAGATGAATTTTATGGGATTCCTGCGTTTGTATCGTATTACTGGTGATAAATCATTGTTCCGTAAAGTGGCAGGCGCATGGGATGATATTTGTAACAGGCAGATGTACATTACAGGAGGAGTCAGTGTGGCGGAACATTATGAACACGGCTATGTGAAACCCGTTTCGGGAAATGTGGTGGAAACCTGTGCCACGATGTCGTGGATGCAACTGACACAAATGTTGCTTGAACTGACTGGGGAATCAAAATATGCAGATGCGATGGAACGTCTGATGATGAACCATGTATTTGCAGCCCAAGATTGTGAGAGTGGGACTTGCCGTTATCATACGGCACCGAATGGGACGAAACCTCATGATTATTTCCATGGTCCGGATTGTTGTACAGCCAGCGGACATCGTATCATTTCTTTGTTGCCGACTTTCTTCTATGCCGAAAATGGAAAAGATTTTTATATCAACCAGTATTTGCCTTCACGATATGACGGCAAGGACTTCGCATTTGAAATATCGGGTAACTATCCTGAATCGGAAAGTATGGTACTGACTGTACTTTCTTCCAAAAATAAAAACAAGATATTGAACTTGCGCATACCTTCTTGGTGTAAGGCACCGGAAGTTTCAGTCAACGGTGAGAGAGTATCGGGAATAGAAGCTGGCAAGTATTTGGCTATCACTCGTAAATGGGAAAAAGGGGATAAAATAGGTATCACTTTTCCTATGGAGGGTAAGTGGATAAGGCGTGAACATCATAGTAAGTATACGACTTATACACTTCCACGTGGGGAAATAATGTACAGGGAAGAACCTACGGATAAGATACCGTATGCCTTTATTCGCGGCCCTCTCGTATATTGTTTGGATATGGTTTGGAATAAACAGCTTTGCAATGATGATGTGAATATGGAGAAAGACATACGTATGGATACAAACAGCGAACCCAAATGGATTCAGAAGCCTGATACCGAAATGTTAGGACCGGTCTATCAGACGCAAGCCTCTTATATGGGACGGAAAGTGGACGTATTGCTTACACCATTTGCCAATATCGGCCAATGGTTCCGCCCGGGAGAGGAAAAGCCGTATAGGAATGCGGATGCGTTTACTTATGCTATTTGGTTGTATAAATGATAACTGTTTTTATGACCCATCATCCGGCTTTTACCTGTAAAGCCGGATGATGGCTTTTTCAGTTTTGTTTTTGTGACGGGGCACATTCTTTCTTTTGAAATTCGCTCGGAGTCATGCCGAAAGTGTCTTTGAATAAGCTTGTGAAATGCTTATGGTCATTGTAACCTAAAGCTTCTACCACTTCCGCGATAGTCATTGTGGCGTTTTTCAGCATGTTGCAGGCATGTTGCATTTTGATGTCTTTAATGAACTCCAAAGGAGTCTGTCCGAGTAAGGCTTTCATTTTCCGGGATAATGTGGAACGCGACATGCCCAGTTCCGATGCCAATGCCAATACGTCGAAGTCCGGATCAGACAGATGGCTCTCTGTAATTTTAACGGCTTTTCTGACAAGCTGCTCATCTGCCGAAGTGAATTCCATAGGTGAGATTAAAGCCACCGGAGTATTTTTTTTAAATTCGTTTTGTATTGCTTTCCGTCGGTTGAACAGATTTTGTAATCTGACCTTCAACAGGCAGGGAGCGAATGGTTTGGATAAGTAGCCGTCAGCTCCTGTCTGGTAAGATTTGAGTTTGTATCCGGGATGGGTTCTTGCAGTGAGCAAGATAACGATGGGCAGTAAGATACCGCCAATAGCGAGCGCATAGAGCGTATAAGCCCACCACGTTTCATAGAAGGCCGGTGCTTTCCGGATGGTCAGTTCGGTGATGTGGTTGCTCCACTGCCCGTTTTCGTCGGTGGCTTTGACTTGAAATGTATGTGTACCTTTTTCCATATTGTTGTAATATGCGGAATTCTTGCCGTTATCCAGATAAATCCAATCTCTGTCTTCACCTTTCATACGATAGGCATAGCGGATTTGTTCTAAATGGTGAAAGTCGAGTGTGGAAAAGTGGATTTCTACATCTTGTTCTTCCGGTGAGAGTTGAAGGGTATAATGGGGGAAACTTCCGGCCGGGATATTTTTCCATTGACCTTGGGCATTCACTCGAATTTCGGTGATGTGTGCGGAGGTCTGTATGGGAATACTTTCTATTTTTTGGGAAGATGGAATGGAAATAATGCCCGACACACCGCCAAGGAAAATTTCTTTAGGGTCGTTTTTGTGCCTACAGACCGAGAGGAAACGGTTGAGCATAAGGTTGGGATTGTCGGTTTTATAATTTCGGTAAGCTCCATTGCGTGGATTATATTCTTTGAGGGATTGGTTGGATACGATCCACACGTGGTTGTATGAATCCACTACCAGTCCGTTTATGATGTCGCCGCTCATGTTGCATGTGGCACTGTGGTTTGTTATTTTTTTAGTTTGTGTATCGAATGAGAGTATCTCTCCTGTTGTTGTACCTAACCACAGTTCTCCGTAAGTTGTGGCATCGATATGATTGATGTTTTTGTGCAAGGTGTAAAAATAGATCTTGTTTCGGGCAAGGCAGCCTATGCCTTTGTCCGTGGTGGAAAACCATATTTTCCCGTCGTTTGTTTGCGTGATTCCGGTGACGTTTCCTCTATTTCCGGAGATGTTTTTCGGCTGCTTTTTCAACCGGTCATAGACCCAAAGCCCATCCGATGTCCCGATCCATAATCGCTTGTCGTCTTCTTCGAGAATTGTATTGACTTGGGTTTGCGGTATTTGGATGGTCTCGTCGATTTGGATGTCCATGTCTTGACGTTTGAAAGCGAAGATATGGTTTTTACTGCCGATACTCCATATTTTTCCCGGTGTTTGGGACGGAATCAGTTTATAGGGGTAGGCAATAAGGTGTCTTTTTCCTGTTGTCCATGTAGAATAGTGGGTGAGGCGTTCCGTAATCGGGTCGTAAAAACAGAGTCCGTATCGCTCTTGAGAGAACCAAAACCCTCCTTTGTCATCCACACATAAGGTGTTAATGACCGGTTGGGCTTTGATTTGTTCCTGTAAGGCTTTTAAAGGATATTTTCTGACGGTGTGTCGGCGTATGTCTATGATGAAACTTTCCATATCGAAAGCCGATACCCATAGATTTCCGTCCTTGTCTTTATAAATTTCATAAAGCATTTTGTTAGTGGAAGGAAGGAAAGACGAAGTGTCTATTTGTTTTAAATCTCCATTTTCGGTGATTTGGAAGACAAACAAATCTTTGTCTGTCGTGACCCAAAGATGATGGAACACATCGTCTTGTACCATATGAAACACATTGCCGGTGGTTTGTCCGCCTACAGCCGAGGGCATAGGTTGAGGGACATAGCGTTTTTCCGGGTCTTTGCTTTTCGGGTCGAAACGTACGATTCCTCTTTCCCAAGTCCCGAGCCAATAGCATTGGTGTGTTTCATCCCAAATGATTCGTTCGATGCAGCGATAGTCTGGGTCGGGGAAATATGGTGTCAGGGTATGCCCCTGTTGGTCGAATTTGAACATTCCGCTGTAGGTCAATGATATCAATAGGTCTCCGTTTGGGGTCTCGTAAACGATATATGCGCATTGTGGGGCTTGGTTATATTCTGTTTTGTATTTTCCGACCAACGAGCCGTCGGTGCGGAAACGGAATAAAATTCCCGGTACGCTGGCCCATATTGTTCCGTCACGGGTCACATTGATGGAAAAGACGTTTGGGTCTTGGCTGCCTTCCAAGGGAATGGTCTTGATTTGCTGGGTGGATTTGTCTAAGGTGTATAACCCGTTTGTGGTCCCGAACCATATTTTCTTTTCGTGGTCTTCTGCAATGTAAGTAATATAGTTGCTGGCTAACAAGTTGGGATTGGATAAATCGGAACGGTAGACTTTGATGTCATATCCGTCATACCGACATAAACCGTCGAATGTGCCGTACCAGATATATCCTTCACTGTCTTGAAAGATTCTATGTATGGCTTTTACCGGCAGTTTGTCCAACATCGGAATGGGGCGTACGGATATTTCTTGGGCATGAAGCAAAGGAAAATGAATTTGAAGGGAACATGCCAACAAAATGTGGAGAAAATATTGTATGAGCAAAGGTTTGTGCATGATTCTTTGTTTTATGTGGATACAAATATAAGTATTTTGGCTGGCTAAGGCTACGGATTAAATAATTTTTATGGCTTGGCAGGATGTAAACCGGTGAGAACGGCCTGTGGGTGAGAATGGTATATGAAAAGGTACGACGTTTGTTGAGGTGTATTTGACAGGTAAGGCGGATATTTTGGATATGAATGGAGACTACGGATGACATTTTGCTATTTTTTCCATGTTGGGCTATGGTAGAGGATAGATAAAATAGAGGAAAAAGATGTTCTTGTTTTAATATTTAAGATAAGATTATTGCTCTTATCGCGCATTTCCCTGTCAAAATCCGGATTTTTTTCAGCCGAACGAAAAATCGTTTGGCTGAAAGCGGAAAATGTTTCTCAGCAGATTGGGGCGGGAATCTCCGAAAAATGGCGTGAGAATGGGATAGAGTGGGGGATGAGGTCTCCGGAAATGAAAGGTTTTTCTTCTATTTGGGCCGGAAAGGCATACAAAAATACCTGCCACATTTGTCACCGTTTCCGGCTTTTCCGTGGCAGGCACTGGGTTTCATACGGACAGTAAGCGTTATGCTGCCTTTCTGGTGTCAGCAAACCATCCGCATGGGTGTCAGAATGTCATTTTCACGACGCGCGAGAATCGCGTAGAAGCGACGTGTACTCCACCGGCATGCAAATACGCCGTTCTCGTGGGGACATGTTTGTCGTTTTGTCAAACTGTCAGAAGGGGGATTAGAAAAATTTCACCTCTTCTCCCGTCACTTCGCTCAGCAACAGGTTGGCCAACCGGCTTGTGCCAAGGCGCAACCACTGGTTGGTAAGCCATTTTTCGCCTAAGACCTCTTTGACGATGGTGTAGTACACAAGGGCGTCATGTACCGTATGCATGCCTCCTGCGGGCTTAAAACCTATCTGTATGCCCGTTTCATCATAGTATTCCTTGATGGCTTGGCACATGACGTAAGCGGCTTCCGGCGTAGCGGCCGGTTCGAGTTTCCCGGTGGACGTTTTGATATAGTCGGCTCCGGCATACATGGCCAACAGGGAGGCTTTCTTGATGTTTGCGGCAGTCTTCAGACAGCCCGTTTCGAGGATGACTTTCATCTTATGGTCGCCGCAGGCCGCTTTCAGTTCGCTGATTTCGTCGCAGAGCGTCTCATAGTCGCCGCTCAGGAACTTGCCGACGGACATGACGATGTCTATCTCCGTGGCGCCATCCTTGATAGCCAGGGCTGTTTCGGCCACTTTGACTTCAATCAAAGCTTGCGAGGAGGGGAAACTGCCCGACACGCAGGCTACTTCCACGCCCTCCACTTCGAGCGATTGGCTGACGATTTGTGCGAAGCAGGGATAGACGCAGATGGTGGCCACGTGCGGCAGGTCGGGGTAGGTGTCCTCGAATGCGTTCACGCGTTCCGTGAAACGGAGGATGCTTTCTTCGCTGTCCGTGGTGCTCAATGAGGTCAGTTCCACACTGCCCATCAGGAATCTTTTGACTTCCGTCGTGTCGTTTTCCGGCACTTTCTCGGCGATGATTTTCGACACGGCTTCTTTCACGGCCTCGTCGCTGAGGTTGAGGTCGTACTTCTTCAATGTCTGTTCGTACTTGCTGGTTTCAGGCTCGTGATGATGTGTGTGCTCGCTCATGATTCAATGTAATTTAGGATTGTTAATATGTCGTTCTTTGTCTCTTCGGGTTTTCTTCTCGATACTTTTCCGGAGTGCCTCCGTCAGGTTCACGCCCGTCTGGTTGGCCAGGCAGATCAGTACCCAAAGTACATCGGCCATTTCGTCGGCCAGGTCGTGCTTTTCGCCTTCTTTGAAGGATTGGTCGCCGTAAGTGCGTGCCATGATGCGGGCAAGTTCACCGACTTCTTCGGTTAATACGGCCATGTTCGTCAGTTCGCTGAAGTAGCGGACTCCGTAGGTCTTTATCCAGTTGTCTACGGTCTTTTGAGCTTCTTCCAGTGTCATATCATTCCTTGTTTTTTGAGTCTATACAGATGGTCACCGGTCCGTTGTTCAAGAGCTCCACCTTCATGTCTGCCCCGAATTCTCCTGTTCCTACCTGCTTGCCTAGAGCGATGCTCAGTTCGTTGCAGAAGTATTCATAAAGCGGGATGGCTGTTTCGTGGCGGGCTGCCCGGATGTATGACGGGCGGTTCCCTTTCTTGGTCGAAGCCATTAAGGTGAATTGACTGATGACTAAGATTTCTCCTCCTACATCCAGGATGGAGCGGTTCATG
>ENA-OPSK01002447-OPSK01002447.1-human-gut-metagenome-genome-assembly--contig:-NODE-2447-length-11056-cov-59.805381_pt1 | contig 11056 bp, 7 predicted proteins | sample MGYA00241807_ERZ501905 | MGnify/ENA primary metagenome ERZ501905 (study PRJEB25962, sample SAMEA2042111) | human gut metagenome | biome: human gut; feature: human-associated habitat; material: faeces...
CGTCCCGTGGGGCGGTCGCCCGTAAGGATGATTTTTTCTTTTGCCATATCTGTATTGATTATTTTTTCTTCATAAAACGCTGTCTGTTATAATGGAATGCAAAGATACCATTATTTTTATCGAATGCAGTGTATTACTTTAAAAATTAAACAGTGAAAGTACGCTCTGTCGTCCAAACCTCGTTATAACATCCGGGAAGGCTGATGCTTGCTTTTCTGTTTTTATCCTCCATATCTTTTGGTGTCTGTTTGATTTTTCTTCAAGAAGTATCCTTCCTGCTATATTCAAAGATTGCATTGCGGTAAAAGTAACTATTCTTTTGGGATAAGAAATTTATTCCTTTGATTAATTTGCTCAAATCGTAAATAAGTCGTTACTTTGCAGAAATTTTAGAGATAACTATGCAATCGCAGGAAAAGAGAAGTACATATAACCTACGTTCGAATGAATTTCATTCGCTGGCTGTCGGTTTCTCTTTTTCCGAAAACGATATTTTTAGTTCTTTGGTAATGCGTTAATCCTTATTCGGGGTAACGCATTTTTTTTGTGCCGGAATGTGAAGAATGAACTTAAATAGACAATAAGAGAATATGGAAAAGAATTTGAAGAAAGTGCTTGTCTTGGGCTCGGGTGCGCTCAAGATCGGTCAGGCCGGAGAGTTTGATTATTCCGGTTCGCAAGCTTTGAAGGCTTTGCGCGAAGAAGGTGTGGGTTCGGTATTGGTAAACCCGAATATTGCTACAATTCAGACATCAGAAGGTATTGCCGATAAAGTTTATTTCTTGCCGGTAACTCCTTATTTCGTAGAAGAAATCATCAAAAAAGAACAGCCGGACGGCATTCTGCTGGCTTTCGGCGGACAGACTGCGCTGAACTGCGGTACGGAACTTTACCTGAACGGTACTTTGCAGAAATACGGCGTGCGTGTGTTGGGTACTTCGGTAGAGGCTATCATGTACACGGAAGACCGCGACCTCTTTGTGAAGAAGTTGGATGAAATTCCTATGAAAACTCCGAAGAGCCACGCTGTGGAAAGCATGGAAGATGCCTTGAAAGCTGCCCGCGAAATCGGATATCCGGTAATGGTACGCTCGGCTTATGCTTTGGGTGGTTTGGGCAGCGGTATCTGTCCGGACGAGGAAGCGTTTGTCAAACTGGCTGAAAGTTCTTTCACGTTCTCCAAACAAATCCTGGTGGAAGAATCCCTGAAAGGTTGGAAAGAAATCGAATTCGAGGTAATCCGCGACGCCAACGACCACTGCTTCACCGTAGCAAGTATGGAAAACTTCGACCCTCTGGGCATCCATACCGGTGAGTCTATCGTGGTTGCTCCTACCTGCTCGCTTACCGACGACCAGGTGAAGATGTTGCAGGAACTTTCTACCAAGTGTATCCGTCACCTCGGCATTGTGGGTGAATGTAACATTCAGTATGCGTTCAACGCCGAAACCAACGACTATCGCGTAATCGAGGTGAACGCCCGCTTGTCCCGTTCTTCTGCATTGGCATCCAAAGCTACCGGTTATCCGCTTGCTTTTGTTGCCGCCAAGATTGCATTGGGTTATACGCTCGACCAAATCGGTGAAATGGGAACTCCTAATTCTGCTTACGAAGCTCCGCAATTGGACTACCTGATTTGTAAGATTCCCCGTTGGGATTTGACGAAGTTTGCAGGTGTGTCTCGCGAAATCGGTTCAAGCATGAAGTCTGTAGGTGAAATCATGTCTATCGGCCGTTCTTTCGAGGAAATTATTCAGAAAGGTTTGCGTATGATAGGTCAGGGCATGCACGGCTTTGTGGGTAATGATAGTGTGGAATTCGAAGATTTGGATCACGAATTGGCTCACCCCACCGATCTGCGTGTGTTCGCTATCGCCCAGGCTCTGGAAAAAGGCTATACAATCGACCGTATCTTTGAGCTGACGAAGATTGACCCTTGGTTCCTCGGCAAACTGAAGAACATTGTAGACTATAAGAATAAACTCTCACAATATAATAAGGTGGAGGATATTCCTGCCGATGTGCTGCGTGAAGCGAAAGTGCTCGGTTTCTCCGACTTCCAGATTGCACGTTTCGTACTGAATCCGGAAGGTAATATGGAAAAGGAAAACCTTATGGTACGCGCCCGTCGTAAGGAACTGGGTATTCTTCCGGCTGTGAAACGTATCAATACCGTCGCTTCCGAGCATCCGGAACTGACGAACTACCTTTATATGACGTATGCCGTACAAGGGTATGATGTGAACTATTATAAGAATGAAAAATCGGTAGTTGTATTGGGTTCGGGAGCTTACCGCATCGGTTCTTCCGTTGAGTTCGACTGGTGTTCGGTGAACGCTATCCAGACTGCACGCAAGTTGGGGTACAAATCCATCATGATTAACTATAACCCCGAAACAGTATCTACCGACTACGATATGTGCGACCGTCTGTACTTCGACGAACTTTCTTTTGAACGTGTGCTCGATGTTATAGACCTCGAACAGCCGCGCGGCGTAATCGTATCCGTAGGCGGTCAGATTCCTAATAATCTGGCAATGAAACTCTATCGTCAGTCTGTTCCTGTATTGGGCACTTCGCCTGTTTCTATCGACCGTGCAGAGAACCGTAACAAATTCTCTGCCATGCTCGACCAGCTCGGCATCGACCAGCCGGCTTGGCAGGAACTTACCAGTCTGGAAGATGTGAAAGGCTTCGTTGAGAAAGTAGGCTATCCGGTATTGGTGCGTCCGTCGTATGTGCTTTCCGGTGCTGCAATGAATGTATGCTACGATGAAGAAGAATTGGAGAACTTCCTGAAAATGGCTGCCGAGGTTTCCAAGGAATATCCGGTAGTGGTTTCCCAGTTCCTGCAGAATACGAAAGAGATTGAGTTCGATGCCGTGGCACAGAACGGCGAGGTGGTGGAATATGCCATTTCCGAGCATGTTGAGTTTGCCGGTGTGCACTCCGGTGACGCTACGCTGGTATTCCCGGCACAGAAAATTTACTTCGCTACGGCACGCCGTATCAAGAAAATCAGTCGTCAGATTGCAAAGGAACTCAATATCTCCGGTCCTTTCAACATCCAGTTCCTGGCACGTAACAATGAGGTGAAAGTTATCGAATGTAACCTGCGTGCTTCACGTAGTTTCCCGTTTGTATCCAAAGTGCTGAAACGTAACTTTATCGAGACGGCCACGAAGATTATGCTGGATGCTCCTTACTCTCGTCCGGACAAGTCGGCGTTCGACATCGACTGGATTGGCGTGAAGGCTTCCCAGTTCTCATTCTCCCGCCTGCATAACGCAGACCCGGTACTGGGCGTGGATATGTCTTCTACGGGTGAGGTAGGCTGTATCGGCGACGACTTCTCTGAAGCATTGCTGAATTCCATGATTGCTACCGGTTTCAAGATTCCGCGTCCAGAAAAAGGTGTGATGTTCTCTTCCGGTGCAATGAAATCGAAAGTGGACTTGCTGGATGCCAGCCGCATGCTTTTTGCGAAGGGATATAAGATTTACGCTACGGCAGGTACCGCTGCATTCCTCAATGCGCACGGTGTAAGCACCGAAGCTGTGTTCTGGCCGGATGAACGTGCCGATGCGGAGAATAATGTAATGACAATGATTGCCGAACATAAGTTCGACTTGATTGTAAATATTCCGAAGAACCACTCTAAACGCGAGCTGACCAACGGTTACAAGATTCGCCGCGGTGCTATCGACCATAATATTCCGTTGATTACGAATGCCCGTCTGGCAGGTGCTTTCATTGAAGCTTTCTGTGAGATGAAGATGGAAGATATCCAAATCAAGAGCTGGCAGGAATATAAATAAGCCGGTTGATATATTATTGTAATAAAGCGGACATCCGGCAACGGGTGTCCGTTTTCCTTAAATAAGCATTGGCATATGATAAAGAATATATTATTTGATATGGGCGGTGTGATATTCCGCCAGAATTCGGAAGAGGCTTTCCGCCGTTTTCGTGAAGCGGGAGTGAATACGGATGAGTATATGGGAGAATACGGCCAAAAGGGATTTTTCCTGGATGTAGAGACGGGAAAGATTGATGCCGGTGAGTTTTGCCGGAGAATGGCTGAGGCTGCCGGGCGCGAATCTGTCGGTTGGGATGAGGCGCAATATTGCTGGCTGGGCTTTATACGTGATGTGCCTCTGAACCGGCTTCACAATTTATTGAAGTTAAAAGAGGAGTATCACATTTGCCTGCTTAGCAATACTAATCCGTTTATTATGGCTTTTACCCACAGTGATAAGTTTAGTGACGAACATAAACCGATAAGCGATTATTTTGATACGCTGTTTTGCAGCTATGAAATGCAGGCTTACAAGCCTGAACCGGATATTTTCCTGAAAGCATTGGCTGCTGACGGTATGAAAGCTGAAGAAACGATATTTGTAGATGACAGTTTAAAGAATATCAAGGCGGCGGAAGCGCTTGGCATACGCGGATTGCATGTGGCTCCCGATGAAGACTGGATGGAGAAACTGACGGCATTGCTGCATATATGTAATGGCTTGTAGTATATTGTACAATAAAAATGGATAAGAATATGGATGAGGTAGATAAAATGCGGAGTTCACAATTGGCGAATACGGCTTCCCCGGAAATTCAAGAGCGTTTTAAACGTGCGAAAAAACTGTTGCTGAAGCTGAACGCTATGAGCGGTTATGAGGAAGAATGCCGGAGCGTATTGGAAGAATTGATACCCGGTATTCCAGCTTCTGCCACTATTTGCCCGCCTTTTTGTTGCGATCATGGTGATGGTATCCGCCTTGGGGAACATGTCTTTATCAACTCCAATTGTACTTTTCTGGACGGTGGCTATATCACTGTTGGGGCATATACGCTGATAGGGCCGTGTGTGCAGATTTATACTCCTCAACACCCGTTTGATTATCTGGAGAGGCGTATAGAGCAGGAGTATGCCTATCCGGTGACGATAGGTGAAGATTGCTGGATTGGCGGTGGCGCTGTTATTTGTCCCGGGGTAACTATTGGCGACCGTTGCATTATAGGTGCGGGAAGTGTAGTGACCAAAGATATTCCGTCCGATTGTGTGGCTGTTGGGAATCCGGCAAAGGTAATCCGCAAAAATGATATAAAAAAGTGATGCGGCTAATTGCTTGAAATTCAATAGTAGTTAATGTTGTGTGAAAAAAAACTTGAAAAATAAATGGCGAAAGTTTTGGTAATTTCAAAATAAGCTGTACCTTTGCATCGCTTTTGAAACGGAAGTGTACGGGCGTTTAGCTCAGCTGGTTCAGAGCATCTGCCTTACAAGCAGAGGGTCGGCGGTTCGAATCCGTCAACGCCCACACAAAAAAACAAGCACTTTCGTTTATCAAAAGGGCGTTTAGCTCAGCTGGTTCAGAGCATCTGCCTTACAAGCAGAGGGTCGGCGGTTCGAATCCGTCAACGCCCACACAATTGTTGCGGATTTTAGCTTTGTATATAGTATACAAAGCTATTTTTTTATTCTGAAACTTCATTTTTTTAATTTATTTCCCCATTATACCTGATTACTCGGAAAAAAGCCGTAATTTTGCAATCCGATAATTATCATAAATACGACGTATGGAACTTGATTTACTTACCGCAATCTCCCCGATTGACGGTCGCTACAGGGGCAAGACAGATGCTTTGGCTGCCTATTTCTCAGAATTCGCACTGATAAAATACCGTGTACAGGTTGAAGTGGAATATTTTATAACCTTATGTGAATTGCCTTTGCCTCAGTTGAAAGGGGTGAATAAGGATGTATTCGAAACTTTGAGAAATATTTACCGTAATTTTTCAGAAGCCGATGCCGGACGTATCAAGGATATTGAAAGCGTGACTAACCATGATGTGAAGGCTGTTGAATATTTTTTGAAAGAAGAATTTGATAAGTTAGGCGGAATGGCCGACTATAAAGAGTTTATCCACTTCGGGCTGACTTCACAAGATATAAACAATACTTCTATTCCTTTGTCTGTAAAAGAAGCATTGGAACAGGTGTATTATCCGCAGATAGAGGAATTGATAGCGCAACTCCGTGCTTATGCTGAAGAGTGGGCGAATATTCCGATGCTCGCCAAAACGCACGGACAGCCGGCTTCTCCTACTCGTCTGGGAAAAGAGATAATGGTGTTTGTATATCGTTTGGAACGCCAACTGGTTGCATTGAAGGCTTGTCCGGTTACTGCTAAGTTTGGCGGTGCTACGGGAAATTACAATGCACATCATGTGGCTTATCCGGAATATGACTGGAAAGCTTTCGGCACTAAGTTCGTTGCAGAGAAACTGGGGTTGGAGCGCGAAGAATATACGACTCAGATTTCCAATTATGATAATCTGTCTGCTATCTTCGATGCGATGAAGCGAATTAATACGGTGATGATTGATATGAACCGTGACTTCTGGCAGTATATCTCCATGGAATATTTCAAGCAGAAGATCAAGGCTGGTGAGGTTGGTTCGAGTGCAATGCCGCATAAGGTGAATCCGATTGATTTTGAAAATGCCGAAGGTAATCTGGGCATAGCAAACGCTATCCTTGAACATCTGGCTGTGAAGTTGCCGGTGTCACGTTTGCAGCGCGACCTGACGGATTCTACCGTGTTGCGTAATGTGGGCGTTCCGTTCGGACATATCATAATAGCCATTCAGAGTTCATTGAAAGGATTGCGCAAGCTGCTGTTGAACGAAACGGCTATCTATCGCGATTTGGATAACTGCTGGAGTGTTGTGGCCGAGGCCATTCAAACAATCCTGCGCCGTGAGGCATATCCGCATCCTTACGAAGCGCTGAAAGCATTGACACGTACCAATCAGGCTATCACAGAGAATTCTATCAAGGAATTCATAGAAGAATTGAATGTAAGCGAAGATATAAAGAAAGAATTACGTGCAATTACTCCCCATACATATACGGGGCTTTAAGAAGCGACAAGGGAAACCGGAGATTTCAACTTTTTTAATCCGGAATTTGTTATAAGCTAAAATAAAGGTAATTAGAGATAAAGAAAGAATGGCCGTGAGGCCAGTAGGTTTAATTTTATTCGAATAAAACAATGAGTACAGAAAATGAAACTTGGCGTGATGCTTCTTCTTCAGAGGAGAATTCAGGCGCCGGCCGTGATGGTAACCAATTTAACAGAGAGGGAAGCTATAGTCGCCCGTCTTATAACCGTGAAAATGGTGACCGCCCTTATCGTCCGAGATTTAATAGTGAAAATGGCGACCGTCCGCAACGTTCGTACAGCAGTGACCGTCCTTACCGTCAGCGCTTTAATCCGAATGCGGAAAATGGCGACCGTCCGCAACGTTCGTACAGCAGTGACCGTCCTTACCGTCAGCGCTTTAATCCGAATGCGGAAAATGGCGACCGTCCTCAGCGTTCCTATAACAACGACCGTTCTTACCGTCCTCGCTATAATAGTGAAGGTGGCGACCGTCCTCAACGCTCTTACGGTAACAATGCCGGCGGTGACCGTCCTTACCGTCCCCGTTATAACAGTGAAGGTGGCGACCGTCCTCAGCGCTCTTACGGCAACAATACCGGCGGTGACCGTCCTTATCGTCCCCGTTATAACAGTGAAGGTGGCGACCGTCCTCAGCGTCCTTACGGTAACAATGCCGGCGGTGATCGTCCTTATCGTCCCCGTTATAATAGTGAAGGTGGCGACCGTCCTCAGCGTCCTTATGGTAACAATGCTGGTAGTGACCGCCCTTTCCGTCCGCGCTATAACTCGAACGGTGACCGTCCTCAACGCCCTTATGGCAACAGAGACAGCTACAGCCGCCCGATTCGCCGTACGGGAGATTACGATCCCAATGCCAAGTACAGTAAGAAGAAACAGATAGAGTATAAAGAACAGTTTGTCGATCCGAACGAACCGATTCGTTTGAATAAGTTTCTGGCTAATGCCGGTGTATGCTCGCGTCGTGAAGCGGATGAGTTTATTACGGCAGGCGTAGTGTCTGTAAACGGAGAAGTGGTTACGGAATTGGGTACTAAGATTAAACGTGGCGATGAAGTGAAGTTTCACGACCAGACGGTCAGCATCGAACGTAAGATATATGTCCTGTTGAACAAGCCGAAAGATACGGTGACAACTTCCGATGACCCGCAGGCGCGTCGTACTGTAATGGACTTGGTGAAAGGTGCTTGTGACGAACGTATCTATCCGGTAGGTCGTCTGGACCGTAATACTACGGGGGTATTGTTGCTGACGAACGATGGCGACCTGGCTTCCAAGCTGACCCATCCCAAGTATCTGAAAAAGAAAATATATCATGTGCATTTGGATAAGAATCTGACTAAAGCCGATATGGAGCAGATTGCAGCCGGTATTCAGTTGGACGATGGTGAAATCCAGGCAGATGCTATCAGCTATACGGATGATTTCAAAAAAGATGAAGTGGGCATAGAAATCCATTCCGGCAAGAACCGTATCGTGCGTCGTATTTTCGAATCGCTGGGATACAAGGTTGTGAAACTGGATCGTGTATTCTTTGCCGGCTTAACCAAGAAAGGCTTGCGTCGCGGCGAGTGGCGTTACCTCACGGAACAAGAGGTGAACTTCCTGCGCATGGGCTCTTTCGAATAATATATATAATCAAGTTATAATAACTGTTTTATGGAAAAGATTAGTAGAACAAAGATTGTTGACCTGCTGAAGCGCGAGGATTTTGGCGCTATGGTCAACGTGAAAGGTTGGGTTCGTACCCGCAGAGGTAGTAAGCAAGTTAATTTTATCGCGCTGAACGACGGTTCTACAATAAATAATGTGCAGATTGTGGTGGATTTGGCAAACTTCGATGAGCAGATGCTGAAAGAAATTACCACAGGAGCTTGTTTGAGCGTGAACGGTGTGCTGACGGAATCGGTAGGCTCCGGTCAGAAAGCTGAAATCCAGGCACGTGAAATTGAAGTGTTGGGTACTTGTGATAATACGTATCCTTTGCAGAAAAAAGGGCACTCTATGGAGTTCCTTCGCGAGATAGCCCATCTGCGTCCTCGTACGAATACATTCGGTGCTGTGTTCCGTATCCGTCACAATATGGCTATTGCCATTCATGAATTCTTCCATAAGAAAGGGTTCTTTTATTTTCATACGCCTATCATTACGGCTTCCGACTGCGAAGGAGCCGGACAGATGTTTCAGGTTACTACGATGAACCTTTATGATTTGAAGAAAGACGAAAACGGTTCTATTATCTACGATGACGATTTTTTCGGAAAGCAGGCGAGTCTGACGGTTTCCGGTCAGTTGGAAGGTGAACTTGCCGCTACGGCGTTGGGCGCTATCTATACGTTCGGGCCTACGTTCCGTGCGGAAAACTCCAATACCCCCCGTCACTTGGCTGAGTTCTGGATGGTGGAGCCGGAAGTTGCGTTCAATGACATTACCGATAACATGGACTTGGCTGAAGAATTCATCAAGTTCTGCGTACAGTGGGCTTTGGATAACTGCGCCGATGATGTGAAGTTCTTGAATGATATGTTTGACAAGGGTTTGATAGAGCGCTTGCAAGGTGTACTGAAAGAAAACTTCGTTCGTCTGCCTTATACGGAAGGTATCAAGATTCTGGAAGAAGCCGTAGCACAGGGACATAAGTTTGAATTCCCCGTATACTGGGGGGTCGACCTGGCTTCCGAGCACGAACGTTATTTAGTGGAAGACCACTTCAAGCGTCCGGTTATCCTGACGGATTATCCGAAAGAAATCAAGGCGTTCTATATGAAGCAGAACGACGATGGTAAAACGGTACGTGCTATGGATGTGCTCTTCCCGAAGATTGGCGAGATAATCGGCGGCTCCGAGCGTGAGTCCGATTATGCTAAACTGATGAACCGCATTGAAGAACTTCATATTCCGATGAAAGATATGTGGTGGTATCTTGATACCCGCAAGTTCGGTACGTGCCCGCACTCAGGCTTCGGATTGGGCTTTGAACGTCTGTTGCTGTTTGTAACCGGTATGACTAACATTCGTGACGTGATACCGTTCCCGCGTACTCCGCGCAATGCGGAGTTCTAACCGCCGAAGAACGAAATAAAATATCCTTGACGGATAAGCCCGCATAAACTTTGGTTTATGCGGGCTTTTTTATCGGATAAACTGTTATTTTCTCGAAATAAATCTTTATATTTGTGTCAATAGGAATGGCATAGCGTTAACCAATATCATACGAATATGAAAAAGAATTATTTCTTTACCATGCTGGCAGTGGTGCTGCTTGCGGTAACAGGAGTCCGGGCGCAGGATAAGGTTGCTTTTGAGCCGGCGCATCTGGAAGGTATTTGGCAGTTGTGTCATTATGTGTCTGAAAATCCGGAAATTCCCGGAACATTGAAGCCGAGTAATACATTTAAGGTACTGAGCGATGACGGTCGCATTGTTAACTTCACGATACGGCCCGGTGCAGATGCCATTATTACGGGGTATGGTACCTATCGGCAAATATCGGGTACAGCCTATAAGGAAAGTATCGAGAGGAACATCCATCTGCCTATGTTGGATAATAAGGACAATATCCTTGAATTTGAAATGGGTGAGGGAGGTGTGATGTACCTGAAATACTTTATCGCAAAAGATTTAAACGGAAATGAACTGAATACATGGTTCCATGAAACATGGAAACGGGTAAATATGCCATCCGCGTTTCCGGTAGACATTGTTCGGTAGTATAAAACGAATGTTGTTTTATGTCCCTTGCGCAAATCCGGAAAATTTTCTGTTTATAAGTGTTTGCGTGTGCGGGCGGGAACTTTTGAAATTCTCTTCCGAGGAAATCTGTATTTCCTCGGAAGAGAATTTCTTTTTGTTGTATATCAGCCAAGTGCAAATCAAAAAAAAGAAGAAAACGTTTGCCAGTTATAAGAAAATCCGTACCTTTGCAAGCCGATTATTATCTCATAAGGATAAGCATTTAATTCATAGCGGATTAATCTCCCTTTGTCCGAGGTGGTTGATTCGTGGTGAAGCAAAAATTTAGTAGTAACATTTAAAAAAACAATTAAGAGTGGATACTTTAAGTTACAAGACCATTTCTGCAAACAAAG
>ENA-OPSK01002448-OPSK01002448.1-human-gut-metagenome-genome-assembly--contig:-NODE-2448-length-11056-cov-58.452232_pt1 | contig 11056 bp, 11 predicted proteins | sample MGYA00241807_ERZ501905 | MGnify/ENA primary metagenome ERZ501905 (study PRJEB25962, sample SAMEA2042111) | human gut metagenome | biome: human gut; feature: human-associated habitat; material: faeces...
ATAGAAACTGAAATGAAACAATGAAAATGAATTTTAATATGAAACTGAAAATACTTATCATGGGACTTGTCTGTTTATCTTACGGCTGCCATGCGGAAGGCTGGGTGAATCATCAAATATGAGAATAATTATGGATATTACAACACTTTTGATTATGGGATTACTTAGTTTTGGGCTTGGCGGATGCTCCAATGCTCAAAATAAGCAAGAGCACTCGAATGTCAAGGAGATTGGTAATGTACCCAAAGAAAATGTGGACTCTTATGTTTACAAAAATGAAAGCAGACCTGTGTACTATGCAAAATATGGTAATAGAGGTTGCTTATTTGAGTTGTGGATTAACCTGAAGTTAACGGACGAATTAACTCGTCCAAGAACTATCGGAGAAACATCTACCACTATCAATCCCGCAATACTAAAATCAGGAAAACAAACTGTTACTATTCGACTATATCCTTTTCCCGGAGAAACATCTATTACGAATGAAAATCCATTCAGACTGGAAATAGGATATATTGACTTTGCAATAGAAGCAAATGAGGATGAAATACGTCCTTGGAATGTCGTGTTTACACTTCCCTCAGTAGAAGTTCCTGACGAAGGGCTACCCTATATAGAATTGACAGGTGAATTTGAAGCAACTGTTCCATATCAAATAAAGGGATGTAGTGATTGCATTGATTTAAGAACACTTCCGGATATAGAAGAACGTGTAGTTAAAGAATACCAATACGTTAGAGAACTAATTGCTTTAAAAAAGATTAAAGAACTAAAAGAGTATTTTACAGAAAGAGATTACGAAGCTGGGGTTGCATTATATGAATCATCAAACGACATTGATAATTATTGGAATCAGCATGTAAAGCAGAGACTGGAAATGTTTACAAAAGATGAACTTCAACCTATAGAAGACTACCGTTTGGTATTTTCGGGGAATGGTCGGAGTGTATCTTTACGTTCGAAGAAAAAAAAAGGTAAACCAAGTGCACTACTTTTTATCAAGCAAGAAGATGGAAATCCCAATTTTAAATTTTATTGTATAGAACTTCATTTAGGAATTAAAATTGGGACTAATAAGCTAACACCTATTATCATGTAGTAAAAAGATGAGAACAATCATGGATATTACAACACTTTTGATTATGGGATTACTTAGTTTTGGGCTTGGCGGATGCTCCAATGCTCAAAATAAGCAAGAGCACTCGAATGTCAAGGAGATTGGTAATGTACCCAAAGAAAATGTGGACTCTTATGTTTACAAAAATGAAAGCAGACCTGTGTACTATGCAAAATATGGTAATCGGGGTTGCTTATTTGAATTGAGAGTAAATGATATATTGATGACAGAAATGACCTATTCGGCTAATATAGGAGAAGCATTGATAACAATTAATCCTGCTATATTTAAATCAGGAAGGCAGACTGTTGAGATTCATCTATCTCCTATAAAAGGAGAAGATGTTATAAGTAATGCAAAGCCGTTTCGCTTGGAAATTGGTTATTATGATTCTACAGAAGAAGTAGATGAGTCAGGAGAAGCGACTTGGCATACTGTTTTTACTCTTCCAGATATTGAAATACCGGAAAAAGGGTTGCCATACATTGATATGAAGGGGGAGTTCGAAGCAAATGTACCATATCAATATACTTACTGGGATGATTGCGTTGATTTAAGAACAATACCTAATATTGAGCAGAAAATCGTCAAAGAGTATGAATATGTCAGAAAATTAATAGCACAGAAAGATTTAGAGCAGTTAAAGAAATATTTTATGCCCTCCTATCAAGAATTTGCCATTACTATATATCAAACAAAAGAAGATATTGAGACAAGTTGGAAAAGTACCCATAATATTATAAAGGAATACGTTACAAGTGAGCTTCAGTCAATAGAAAATTATCGCATCGTGTATTCCAGTAATGGTCGGAGCGTATCTTTACGATCAAATAAATATGGTGGATTCCCAAGTGTTTTGCTTTTTCTCCAAAAAGTAAACAATGGAATTGAATTTGAATATGGATATATTGAGTTACATCTTGGGATGAAAAAAGGGACTGATAAGCTGATTCCTCTTATGATATAAATTCTATTTTATGAGCACTCAAGGTTTTAAAAAACGGATGCTACTTCATTCCTACTTTGAACGGTTAGCAAAAAATAATCGGAAAACGAAAAAGGGAGTTTAGGGGTGGCGGTATAACTTTGAAACAGCAATTAAAAATTAAAGATATGAAAATGAAAAGCAGTATGAAACTAAAAGCGATAATGATTATAACGATGCTGGGCATGAGCCTTGCAGGATACGCTCAAGCACAAAAGAAAGACGGTACATTCGTTTCTGAATCAGGTATGGAAATGCAGGTGGACTCTATGGTTTACAAAAATGAAAGTAGGCCTGTTTATTATGCGAGATATGGAAACAGAGGGTGTCTATTCGAACTAAGAATAAACGACAATGTATCAGCAGAAGTTACAGAACCTGTAAATATCGGTGAAACATCCATAACCATAAATCCGGTAATATTCAAATCCGGCAAACAAAGTATATCAATCAATCTGAAACCATTTCCGGGTAGGAAAACTATAATGAATGAGAAACCTTTCAGACTGGAGATTGGATAGTATGATTTTACTGAGAAGTTGGATAGTATGGGTAACAGAATATGGCATAAGGTATTTGAATTACCAGAAATAGAGATTCCCGAGGAAGGGCTATCGCAGATTAAAATAGAAAAAGAATTTGAAGCACAGGTGCCATACGAAATCACAACATGGGACGAGTATGTGGATTTGCGTGAAATACCCAATATTGAGCAGAAAGTGGTAGAAGAATATAAGCGCGTGAGACAAATGATTGCAGAAAAAAAGATAAATGAATTGAAGGAATATTTTTGGCCTTCCTATCAAGAACTGGGAATTACGATTTATCAATCCCAAAAAGAAATAGAGTTAGATTGGAAAAGTACTGTTGATATTATTAATAAGTACTCTGCAAATGAATTACAACCAATTGAAGAATATAGAATGGTATTCTCAACTGATGGAAAAAGTATTTCTTTGAAATCCCAAAAACACGGTGGTTTTCCAGTTGCTTTGTTATTTTTAAGGAAGGAAAAAAATAGCTCAGGCATAAAATATGGAGGTATCGAACTCCATTTAAGTATAAAAAAAGGAACAAATAAATTGATTCCCGTTATGATTTAAAGCCAGTCAATATGGTATCATGCTCCTATTTTTCACACTATTCAATGCCTTTGCAGACAATAAAAAATACGGAATTATAAATCAAAATAATATGAAACTTAAAACATTTATCGCTATGGGACTATTAAGTATGTTTAGTTTGGGTAGCTGTAATGCCCAGCAAAAAGACGACACAGCGAAAAAGGAGTTACACTATACCATGAACGAAAGTGCTCCGAAGAACTACTATCTATTGACTATGTCAAGTAACGGGTGTAATTTCAGAATTCTTGTGAACGATATTCCTGTATATGGCTTTTGGGACGAAGGGACATATTCCGGTTCATATCCTATCAACCACTTCATACAGAAAAGTGGAACACAAAAATTAAAAGTAGAATTATATCCTGCGTATACACATGAAGATTTGGGGATAAACAGTGAGGAACCGCTATATATTGAAATAAAAAAACGTCTTGACGGTCAGACATTGGACGATTATGTAGCTGTCTTAACAAATCCAATCCCCAAAGTTCAGAAGGGTATTCCATACTATGAGTATGAATGCTCTTTTGAAGCAGAAGTACCTTACGAAATAACCGAGCTTGATGAACTGGTAGATTTGTCGCAAGAACCGAACATAGAGCAGCAGGTGGTTGCCAAATATAATGAGTTGAAGGATATGTACGAGAAAAAGAGGTTTTCGGCTTTCCAGAAACAGTTTGATACAAGAAATAAAAGAATTTGGGTTACAAATTACATTCCAATCAATAAGGGAGAAAAAGATGATAATGAAGACATAGAGAGAATGAAGAAATTTTACAAACATGTAGCTCCAATACAAAATTATGAAATGAGATTCTTTGGTGACAAAAAGCTGGTAATGCTTTTCAGCAAAGAGGATTGCACTTATGCTTTCAGATTATATGACGGTGGTAGCAAAATGTGGGCGATCCCATTCTTTTTAGGAATGCGTAAAGGTAGTGATAAATTGGAAATTGTTTTTTAACATATTAGGCATTGGGACGATTTCAGAAAATAAGCTTCACTAAATGTCTGGTATTATGAAATGGAGTATGCTATCGTTTATGGGTGTATTGCTGTTATCCTGTCAGGGAAAGACTTCTTCTGTAACTGACGGCGACAAGCAGGTATCTGCACCTGATACTGTGCTGGCTTATAAGTATAAGGAATCGGGAAAGAAAAAATCAGCTAACGGTGACCAACAAGGGGCAATAGATGATTATACAAAAGCAATATATTTTAATCCTAATTATGATACAGCTTATCATAATAGGGGCGTGGTTAAAGCTGCTATTGGAGATTATAATGGTGCAATTTCTGATTACAATAAAGCCATTAAAATTAATCCACAATTAAAATTTTCGTTCTTTTCTCGTGGAAATGTAAAAGTTAAGCTAAAAGATAATATAGGAGCTATGTATGATTTTTCCAAAGCTATAGAACTTGATTCCAATTACATCAATCCATATATCAACCGTGGTGTTCTTAAATCTAAAATGGGTGATTATAATGGTGAACTTTCTGATTATCGTTTAGCTATAAAAATCAGCAAACCAAATGCTGATTTATACAACAACTTAGGTCGTGCCTTATACGATTTGGAGCGTTTCAAAGAATCGGCTGAAGCCTATGGTGAAGGAATAAAGCATTTTCCAAAGGACTACAGATTGTATTATGGGCGTGGGCTGGCACGTAAAAGAATAGGAGATAAAAAAGGAGCCTGTGAGGACTGGATGAAAAGCAGCGAATTGGGATGTGTACAGGCAAATATCCTGCTGCCTCTGTGTGATGAATATATGAAGGAAAGAACTGATTCCCTGAAAAGACAAAATGAGGGGAAAGAACAGTCAGAGTAATAGCGTCATAATAAAATAATTTAATATGAACAACCCCAATAATATACATAATATGAAATCAATGATTCTTGCCCTGCTCATTGCAACAATCAGCTTCAACAGCTATGCACAAGTAAAAACAGAAAAAGATATGAAACAGGAAATAAAGAAAATGGAAGAACTGATACAGGAGTATTTAGGAATGGTGAAGACATACCCGGAGAAACCTGCCTACTATCTGCAGGTAAACAAGACAGGATGCAGACTGCTTGTCAGGGTAAATGACATTCCGGTGGGATATCATTTTGTAGAAGATGAAGGTGAGTCTATGCTATATCCTATCAATGATTTGCTATTAGGAAGTGGTAAACATACCGTAAGTATACAGGTCTATCCTCGAACGGGAGAAACGGAAGTCACCAAAGATGCCGGTGTAAATATTAAGGTTGTGCATTATAAAGAAAAACTAGTTGGTATGTCTGAAACATTGGTGGAATTAGACACTCCGACAGATATTGGGATGAAAAAAATCCCGTTGTACACTGACTCCATAAGCTTCAATGCCACACTCCCCTTTAACCATAAAAAAATACTTGCCGAAACAACGGATTTGCGGACAATACCTGATTTGGAAGAGAAGGTTCTTGCCCATTACAATATGGTGCGTCAAATGATGATTGATGGAAATTGTTATGAATATCGTAAAATGCGCCTTGCCAGTACATGGGTTTTGACGGAAATGAATTACTTGGGGAAAGAGGCTTTGGAGAAAACATATATCGATTCAGACTATTTATTCCGTTTTTTATGCAATCCTATAGATTGGATTGCAGAACCAATACAAAATTATGAGATAGTCGTTTGTGGAAATGGAAAATTGGTTTATCTAAGAAGAAAACTTGAGCTCGATGATGTTTTACGGGTTGGTTTCTATGACACAGAGGAGGAGAAAAGACTATCACCTGAAGAGCGTACTGTTACAGCATATAAGTTCATCCTCCTTTATATGCCACAAGGCAGTGATGAATTAGTGGAGCTGTATTAGAGAGAAATGAATGTAAGAATGACAAAAAGCTGTATGACTCGACTATGTTGCGCAACAGAAAAATGAATAAACATAGAATAGAACAAAATAAAAGACGCTTGTTTTTACCTTTGGCATTGTTATATCTGTTCTGGATTGAGTCCGGTGTGATTGACCCGTGCTCAGCAACTCCCGGCTATGATGATTCAGGAGTGATTGCATGGGTGTCATTTCCATTCGTAGCTGGAATGTTGCTTTACTGGTGCTTGCATGGATACAACATCACAAGCACCGCAAAATATCTGATATCAGCTCTGTTGCCGACAATCATACTATCAGTCTCAGCCTTAACCGTTACTTATTTTCTGTATCGTATGGAGATAGAATTGAGAGATACGGAGATGTGGAATTTCATCTATGATGCAGGCTGCTATCAGGATGCAGAGCCCCAAAAACTTTTGTGGTTTACAGCAATTTCCATTGTGTTTTATCTGCTCATAAACTTGTTTTTTCATACTATTTCGTACCTTTACAAACAAAACGCACGCCTATGGAACAACAAACAATGACCGGTTCGGGACTCTATATCCGCAAACATCCATTCCTCCCCGCTTTGGCAGCCGTTGCCCTATGCTTCGGGCTGCTTTGCCTGTCCGCACTCAGCTCGTGTACAGGGTGCAGCTACAACCACCAAAAGGCGATGGGAAGCATAGATAACATTTTGGGCAAAGTAGATACACTGATGAAAAAAACAGATAGATTTTTGGAAGAACATCTGCCGGAAGAACCGCCTATAGACTACGAAAAAGAGGGGGTGAATATGGAGCACTTGTTTGTATTTACAGATACGACAATGACCTACAACGGCAAGCCGTTCATGCCGGGAATGACAATAGGAGAACTGTGTGAGATATTCGGACATTACGAACGTCTTGCGGAACCCGGAATATTTATATGGGATTCTATGGGAATCACTATGGTATCACACGATGAAAGCGGAAAAGACAGTGCCCCTATAAGCAGAATACTGATTGACTGGAATATCGAATTAAGCGGGTTTATAACCGATGAAGACCTAAAATGGCTAAAGAACCGTTGCCCACGTCAGTATTTTACGGGTAAAATGATTGTTGGTGGAGCGGTTTTGGGCAGAGGTATGCACATTGATGATTTTCTGAAAAAAACAAATCTGAAATTCGATAACAATCCGTTCCCTCTGCTTTATTACTGTGACTTGTATGACTGGGACTACACCAAAGCGCCTATACACCGCAGAGAAAAATATTATACCTATTGTATCAGGAAGTCTGAAGACGGTACTGATATTGAAACATTTGATATTGCCATTAACTCACGAGGTTTTGGTGACCCACCGTACGAAGGTCCTGAATATGAAAAGTACATAAATGTAGATGTGGAATAAAAAACAAAAATCAAATGGAAAATATAGGATATATTACTGCAAATCAATAAAATCAGTAACTTTATCCGGAAACTATAAAATAACAATTAAACCTTTGAAGATATTATGGATATATTGAAGAAATTGAGCAAATATTTTATCATTACGCTCGCCATTATGTTTGTATGCTCTTTTGTTGTGCTTGTTGATAAATTCCACAAAATCGAATACGATGTGTTTGATGTCTTGGAAACAGACAAGGCTTTGAAATACTTCTTCATACTGGGAGTAACGGCTTTTACGGTTTCGGTAGTAAACAGCATAGGAATTGCCGCCTTGTTCGCCTTTAACAAACTGAAAGTACAGACATGGAAAGAATTTGTCTGTAAGCTGGGAACCGGACTACTGCTTGTCATTCCGCTGTCCGCTATGGTCTATTATTGCGACTGGTTCGTCTATCCCCAAATGAAGAAGGAGTATGTCCGCTTGAAACTGGAAATGAAGGACAATGTTCCAAGAGATATTGACAATAACAGTACGTATCATTCCTACTTTAATAGCATCAAAAATGATATGCCCATGCTCATATCGAAAGCCAGACTTACATACAAATTGGACTCCCTGAAAAACGCTTTCGATGCCGCTACGGACACTTGCCGTATGTACCTCTCCATGCTGCCCGATACAATGGCAGCGGAAGCATCCAACAAATATCGGTTGGGCAGCATGGGAGTAGAACTTACCTGCGCATCGCAACCGACAACAAGCAAGGACAGCCTGATATATATACAAAAAGTATTGCTGTACCAATATGCAGACGAGGCATGGGACACGCAAGCAGAGATACGTGAACTCGCCAATGAATACAGCATCAGGACACGCTGCACGGCAGGTCTGTATATATCCTATATCCTCTCCGCACTTGTCATATTCCTGTTTAGACGCTATAACCCGATAAAAAAGATACTGGCAGTATTGGCTATACTGATTGTGCTGTCTTATATGTACAAGGTGTTCGGCGAAGTGGTAGAAGAATACATAGAAGATACCCGGTCAATACCCCGAAAAATAAGCAATGCAACAGATAGAGCCATTTTAAATGAGCGATTGAAAGTAGAAACAAGCAATGACACGATAAAAGAAAACAGAAAATAATATGAAATCAATGATTCTTTCCCTGCTCGTTGCAATGTTAGGTTTCAACGGCTATGCACAAGTAAAATCAGAAAAAGACATGAAACAGGAAATAAAGAAAATGGAAGAACTGATACAGGAGTATTTAGGAATGGTGAAGACATACCCGGAGAAACCTGCCTACTATCTGCAGGTAAACAAGACAGGATGCAGACTGCTTGTCAGGGTAAATGACATTCCGGTGGGATATCATTTTGTAGAAGATGAAGGTGAGTCTATGCTATATCCTATCAATGATTTGCTATTAGGAAGTGGTAAACATACCGTAAGTATACAGGTCTATCCTCGAACGGGAGAAACGGAAGTCACCAAAGATGCCGGTGTAAATATTAAGGTTGTGCATTATAAAGAAAAACTAGTTGGTATGTCTGAAACATTGGTGGAATTAGACACTCCGACAGATATTGGGATGAAAAAAATCCCGTTGTACACTGACTCCATAAGCTTCAATGCCACACTCCCCTTTAACCATAAAAAAATACTTGCCGAAACAACGGATTTGCGGACAATACCTGATTTGGAAGAGAAGGTTCTTGCCCATTACAATATGGTGCGTCAAATGATGATTGATGGAAATTGTTATGAATATCGTAAAATGCGCCTTGCCAGTACATGGGTTTTGACGGAAATGAATTACTTGGGGAAAGAGGCTTTGGAGAAAACATATATCGATTCAGACTATTTATTCCGTTTTTTATGCAATCCTATAGATTGGATTGCAGAACCAATACAAAATTATGAGATAGTCGTTTGTGGAAATGGAAAATTGGTTTATCTAAGAAGAAAACTTGAGCTCGATGATGTTTTACGGGTTGGTTTCTATGACACAGAGGAGGAGAAAAGACTATCACCTGAAGAGCGTACTGTTACAGCATATAAGTTCATCCTCCTTTATATGCCACAAAGCAGTGATGAATTAGTGGAGCTGTATTAGAGAAATAAGTTTGAATATAAGAATTGCTAAATATCAGGTATTATGAAATAGTTTATACTATCGTTTATAGGTGTATTGCTGTGGTCCTGTCAGGGAAAGACTTCTTCCGGAACTGATGGTGACGAGCAGGTATCTGTTCCTGATACTGTGCTGGCTTATAAGTATAAGGAATCGGGAAAGAAAAAATCAGCTAACGGCAATCAACATGGGGCAATAGATGATTATACAAAAGCAATATGTTTTAATCCTAATTATGATACAGCTTATCATAATAGAGGTGTGGTTAAAGCTGCTATTGGAGATTATAATGGTGCAATCTCAGATTATAATAAAGCCATTGAAATTATTAGAAAATACGTCTTTCGGCGAACATGGATTTGACTTAGCTAATCCTAAGTTGATTGAAGAGGCTATTAATGATGGCAGAATTAAATCATTTGAAAGAGAACATCAGATATCGGATAAAACAAAAGATTTATGAAGCACTATATAATAAATATAATAATAATTATTATTACAGGTTGTACGGAAATATCAAAGTCCCAACAACAATTTATTACAAAAACTAAGGATATAGATTCTTTAGCTCTTTTATATAAAGAAAAAGCTGATGCTAAGGATGATGCAGGAGATAAAAATGGAGCAATTGAAGATTACAGTAAAGCAATTAGTATTAATCCAAACTATGTTGCAGCTTATTACAATAGAGCTATTGTAAAATCCTCTATGGGAGACAAGAAAGGAGCTATTGAGGATTATAGTAAAGCCATTGAATTAGACCCTCAAAAAAGTGGAGCATATTATGGAAGGGGTAATGCTAAATCTTTTTTAGGTGATAAAAAAGGTGGTATTATTGACCTCACCAAAGCAATAGAGTTAACTCCCCAAGATATAGATGCATACATTAACCGCGCTGTAATGAAATATGAGATTGGTGATATTGAAGGTGAACTTTCTGATTATCGTTTAGCTATAAAAATCTGCAAACCAAATGCTGATTTATACAACAACTTAGGTCGTGCTTTATACGATTTGGAGCGTTTTAAAGAATCGGCTGAAGCCTATGGTGAAGGAATAAAGCATTTTCCAAAGGACTACAGATTGTATTATGGGCGTGGGCTGGCACGTAAAAGAATAGGAGATAAAAAAGGAGCCTGTGAGGACTGGATGAAAAGCAGCGAATTGGGATGTGTACAGGCAAATATCCTGCTGCCTCTGTGTGATGAATATATGAAGGAAAGAACTGATTCCCTGAAAAGACAAAATGAGGGGGAAAGAACCCTGAACAAGAGCGTTTCGGAACTGGTACAGGAAACATTCCAGGGCAAAGTATTCAGCACCCATATACGCAACGCCATTGCGCTGGCCGAAGCTCCGACACAAGGGCAGGATATTTTTCACTACGCCCCCAAATCTGCCGGGGCAGAGGACTACGAGGGTGTATGTAACGAACTGCTAA
>ENA-OPSK01002455-OPSK01002455.1-human-gut-metagenome-genome-assembly--contig:-NODE-2455-length-11033-cov-6.473675_pt1 | contig 11033 bp, 10 predicted proteins | sample MGYA00241807_ERZ501905 | MGnify/ENA primary metagenome ERZ501905 (study PRJEB25962, sample SAMEA2042111) | human gut metagenome | biome: human gut; feature: human-associated habitat; material: faeces...
TCAGTGATTCGATCGCATTGGTTGTATAAATGACCTTCCGGACAGTGGTTGAAAACTTAAAAATTGGAGAAACGGCATCCCAGTTGTCCTTCCAGCGTTTCATGGAATTCGGATATTTCGGACTCCATTTTTCTGTCACACGGTCTAAAGCAGCCAGAGCCTTCTGCTCATCAGCAGCCTGATAGATGGTTTTTAAATCTGTAGCGAAAGCTTTCCTGTCTTTATCCGGAACGTATTTCAGCGTATTTCTTACCTGATGGACAATACACCTCTGATATTCTGTCTTTGGAAATGCCGCCGAAATCGCTTCTTTAATGCCTGTAAGGCCGTCTGCACAGATAATCAGGATATCTTTAACCCCTCGATTTTTTAGTTCATTTAAGACAGAAAGCCAGTATTTCGCACTTTCATTGTCACCAATCGTGATGGTCAATACTTCCTTTTTGCCCTCTGTGTTAATGCCCAGAATTACATAGGCTGCAAGTTTACGAATCACTCCGTTGTCCCGCACAGAATAGTGGATAGCATCAATGTAAAGAATCGGATACACGTCGTCTAGCGGTCGATTCTGCCAGTCTTCAATCTGCGGAAGTATCTTATCTGTTACATCAGAAATAAAACTCTCAGATGTTTCGAAGCCATAGATATCTTCAATCGTTTCCGAAATTTGGCGTGTAGTCATTCCTTTGGCATACATGGAGATAATCTTCTGGTCAATGTCAGAAATATCCTTCTGACGCTTTTTGACAACCTGTGGTTCAAAGGTGGACTTTCGATCCTGTGGTACTTCGATTTCCATAGAACCATACCGACTGTTTACCTGCTTGCGTTTATAGCCGTTTCGATAATCGTCGTTGTCAGAACGCTCGGATTTCTCATATCCGAGATGGTCATCCATTTCTGCCTCCATCATTTCCTTGAGGGTGCCGCCAAGGAGATCTTTAAGAGCATCCTGGATATCTTCAGCAGTCTCAATATCGTATTCTTCGAGAAGCTGACGAATGATATTTCTTTTTCCATCGGTCATTTGTACTCTGTGTACAGGTTTCTTTTGTCTTGCCATAATAAAAGGCCCTCCTAATGATATTTATTTTATCATAGAAGGACCTTATGATGGTTATTTTACAGAAAAAGTTTCACAGGCTCGAGAAAATCTCGCATCCCAGTTGTCGTACCAGCGTTTCATGGAGTTGGGGTATTTCGGAGACCATTTTTCATTGACTCGCTCCAGTGCCTCTCTGGCTTTCGATTCATCTGAAGCATGATAGATGGTTTTTAGGTCTGTGGCAAAAGCCTTCCTGTCTTTGTCAGGGACGTATTTCAGAGTGTTTCTTACCTGATGGACAATACACCGCTGGTATTCTGTCTTGGGGAATGCAGCAGCAATTGCTTCCTTGATTCCTGTAAGTCCATCAGCACAGAGAATAAGGATATTCCTTACTCCGCGATTTTTTAACTCATTTAAAACAGAAAGCCAGTACTTTGCACTTTCGTTATCGCCTACATTGATGGAAAGTACTTCCTTTTTTCCTTCTGTATTGATACCAAGAATGACATATGCAGCAAGTTTCCGAATCACCCCATATCACGTACAGAATAATGGATTGCATCAATGTAAACGATCGGATAGATTTCATCCAGAGGGCGGTTCTGCCAGTCTTCAATCTGAGGCAACAGCTTGTCTGTCACGTCGGAAATAAACCCTTCTGACACGTCAAAACCATAGATATCTTCAATCGTTTCAGATATCTGTCTGGTAGTCATTCCTTTGGCATACATGGATATGATCTTACTGTCAATATCGGAAATATCTTTCTGACGCTTTTGAACAACCTTAGGCTCAAAAGAGGATCTGCGATCCTGTGGCACCTCAATCTCCATAGTGCCATAACTGCTGTTGACACGTTTGGTTTTGTAACCATTCCGGTAATCATCACTATCGGAACGCTGGGATTTTTCATATCCAAGGTGATCATCCATTTCGGCTTCCATCATTTCTTTGATTGTGCCACCCAAGAGATCTTTGAGAGCTTCCTAAATATCTTCAGCAGACTGGATATCGTATTCGTCCAAAAGCTGATGAATGATATTCCGTTTTCCTTCGGTCATTTGTACTTTGTGAACAGGTTTCTTTTCTCTTGCCATAATAATAGGCCTCCTATGATTTAGATTTTATCATAGAAGACCTATTAGCTAATACTTATTTACAGAAAAACTTTCACAGACTCTCATAAAAATTGATTCACTCAAAAATAAATTAATATACCAAAATACGATTACAAAAGTTTTATCTTAGAAACTCTCAAAAAGAACCATAGATAAGATTATTTTCAGATAATCATGGATGCAATACTTAGAAGATTTCACCCATATGCTATATATACCATCTAGCTGATGGCATGTCAATAACAAGTGGCTTTCTCACCTGTTTAACTTGTCAAAAACCCCTGAATTTTATCCAAAATTCAGGGGTTTTTTGACAGTCTGATACCACCATTATGGTGGTCAGGGGATCGACAAAACTTAAAATTTCATTCATACAATACAAGCCCTTTCGGCAGGAACAAAAATCAATTTTGCCAATATGGTTTTATCATAATTCTAATTTTCTTCTTTTTCTGACTGCATCTCCGTAATACCTAAACCAAAGTATTTTTCAAAAAATGCTTTCAGTTTCTCAATAACACCTTGCTTTTTCTTGGCTCTGCCACTACCGCCAAAACGGGATACCGGAGGCATGAGCTTGTTAATTTCGGTTCCAGTCGTTTTCAATACTCCATCGCGGAACGCATTGGACACAAATTTTCTGGTTTCTTCTGGTTTGAGCTTTTCTGCCATAATAATTTTAGCAAGGTCATTTTCTTCCTGAGTAAGCACAAATCTGCGCCAGTCAGTTGTAACTTGTGTGTCTACATTGACACGATTGATAAAGGCTTCAATCAATTCTTTCTTGCTGCGAAGCTGCATACTGGCATCTACTGCCTTACGGATCGAAGTGAGAATTTCCTTATCCTCACAGTTGCCCTCATGATATTGCTCGACCAACATCAATATGTAGTCGATATTTGGATCTATATTAAATAAGTGGACACGATTTATAAACAGATGTACCATAATACTAGACACCAAAAGGAGGTATCTTTATGGCTAAAAAAATTATTATGATGAGGATTTCAAACGAACTCTTGTTGATCTCTATCATAATGGCAAAACGCAAGCTTCTCTAATCAAAGAGTATGGTGTTTCTCAAACTGCTCTTTCCAGATGGATCAAGCAATACTCCACTGTTGAAACATCTAATGGTGAAATTCTGACCGCTAAACAGATTCAGGAACTTCAGAAAAGAAATGCTCAGCTTGAAGAAGAAAACCTCATCCTAAAAAAAGCGATTGCCATCTTCACGCTACACTCAAACAAAGATTAAGCACAGTTTATAAGCTTCGATTACAGCACAATATCAAAACCCTCTGCCGTGTTCTCAACGTAAACCGCAGTACTTATTACAAACATTTTTATTCTCTGCCTTCTTCCAGAACCATTGAGAATCAGAACATCAAACAAATGATTCTACACATTTACGCTGACTACGATAAACGCATCGGTGCTTATAAAATTACATATATCTTAGGTCGTGACTATGGCATTTTCATCAGCGTCGGTCGAGTGTACCGCCTGATGCATTCCATGCAGCTTCCGCCTATATCCACAATAAAACCAAAATCCATTTCTCGCCCAAAAGAGTTGTCCGGCTGTTATGCTAATCACCTGCATCAAGCCTTTCATCAAAAAGCTCCCAACTTGGTCTGGACAAGTGATTTTACATATCTCAAAGCCGGAGGTAAGTGGTATTACCTTTGTATCATTATGGATCTTTTTCTAGAAAAATTATCTCTTGGAATATATCATCCAGACCCAATGCAGATCTGGTAATCCAGACCTTTCAGAAAGCATATCATACCAGAAATTGTCCTGCTGGACTGATGTTTCACTCTGATAGAGGATCACAGTACATAACCTTTGCATTTCGAAAACTGCTTGATGAACTGAATGTTGTCCAGTCCTTCTCGAAAAAGGCATATCCTTTTGATAACGCCTGCTGCGAAAGTTTCTTCAAATATCTCAAAAAAGAAGAAACCAATAGGCGTAATTTTCGCACCTATCGTGACCTATACCACTCTGTCTTCCAGTATATCAAAGACTTCTATAACTCTCGCAGACCACATGGTTCTTTAGGCTATCTGATACCAGACGAAATGGAAACAACATTCTGGGAACGACAAGGAATCTAGGCATTCCCAGAAAATATATTTAAAAATCGCGTCTTTTTCATTGACTATAGTTCAAAACCCTATATATATCTATCAAATGTTTCATTCTCCTTTTCAATAAGATTTTTTTCTGTATACTATGTAACTGTTAAAGTGAACAGTTCACATTCTCGGCTCACATTGAGCCATACCATAGCTCACGCCGAAGACAGACCTCCCCCTTTGGCGTTTTTCATCGTTTTTTGAGGGGGGGATTTTTTTGTTCTTTTTCAAATTCATTCAATAAAATAGAGATTGCTGCTTTTTCCGCCATTGTCACGAAACCGATTTTCTTTTTTGATGTATGCACTTCTTTCCAATTCTTGAATGGAACGCTTCACTGATGCCAAAGAAAGATGCAGATCTTTCGCTATGGTTTTCATGGAGGGATAGCAGCTTTTTGTTTCTTTACTGGCACGTTCACAAAGATATAAATAAACAGATACGGCTTTACTGGAAAGCTCTGTATCCTGATAGACCTTCATTTTGTCAATCATAACTTTTTTCCACCCCTTTCATGGTTTTCGATATGTTGCATAACGGCTTATCTTGTTCCTGCATTGGGCGTTTGACGGGCTGTTGGAGAGGATTTTGGGGCAGACCGTATTTTTTTGCAATGGCTTCCTCAATGGTCTTTTTATTTGCGTAATGCACCTTTCTCACCACTGCTTGACGCATTGGATATGTTTCATTCAGTTCGATTCCCCACTCAAAAAACAGCTTCAGCTTCGTTTTCATAGGCTTTACGCCTGTTCTTGTGACGATGAACGTATCTTTTGGCATGATTTTAAGCTCATCTGGCGTCATCAGTGGTCTGCCTGTCATTTGAAGTGACTTGGATTTATCTCTGCCTTGTGAGATACTTCCTGTCATAACTGTCCTATCCCCCAGCGTTTTGGACAGTACATTGGCTGCTTCGGAGTTTGGTGCAAAGCCGCCATATATGCAGACCTGACAGTTATCAATGATGATGTCCGCACCTTCTTTGCCATAGTTCTTTTCTAGCTGTGCCAATGATTGTATGATAGGCACAAAGCTGATTCGTCTGGAACGGCTGGCAGAAAACATCATTTCCGCAGATTGTATAGCTGGCAATGTACCGAACTCATCCAGGAAGAACATAACTCTGTTTGGCAGCTTGCCACCCATTTCATCAGCAATGGAAAGCATTTCTCTGTATAACTGCTGTACGATCAAAGAAATGAGGAAATATTTGCTGTCATCTTCCTCCGGCATAATCAAAAACACTGCTGACTTGTTCCTACAAAACTTTTCCGTATTGATTTTCGTTTCAAAGCAGAGCAGCTGTTCAATTTCAGAATCAAGAAAAGCATTCAGTCTGGACAATGCCGTTGACAGCACAGACGCCATTGCCTGGTCTGAAGTATTCAGGGCGGCACCAGACAGCCATCTTGCTTTATGTTCTTCTGGAAGACGTTCCATCAACAGCTTGAACTGACTTTTGCCTTTCACTTCCGATGGTCCCAATAAATCTTGAATCAATTTGAACACACTGATGATATGCCTTTCTTCGCCTTTTTCTTCTTTCTGTTCCTCTGGCTGAAACAAAATCTCTGCTTCAACATCTTTTTGAAGAATGGCTGTCTGTGCTTTTGGCAAAAAATCTATATCTTTGTCAATGCAGGCTTTTCTCATCTGTGCTATTTCCTTTTTTCGCTGCTCCAAAGCTTTCTGTTTTCGTTTTGCCTGTTCCAACGCAAGAGCGTAAGGTGAGCAGAACTCCGCAATCACCAATATCACAGCAGTGATCAAGCCTTCTGCCGAATCATAGAAGAAAGCATTTTGTCCTGCGTTGGCAGAATCAAATCCACCGGAATTCATAACGGTTTTAGATATTATCTTTGCGTACTTCTCTGCTTTTGCCTTTGCCACAAGGGAATCTGTCTGCAAATATTCATCCATGTAATGGTTCACCATATGAAGCATATTGAAGCCATCGCTTTGGGTTGGATTTCTCAAATCCAGTACAGAAATATCATAGCCATAATATTTTTTTGCGATGGGAGCGTAGCTTCTCAGGAGGTCACCCTTTGTGTCAGTCGTGACAAAACTCATACCTGACGCACAGCAGTATTCCAGATTTGGATATAAAAACTTGGCTGTCTTGCCTACACCGGCAGCACCGATCATCAGTGCATGAACATCTCCTTTCTCCACGATTGCTGTGACTGTTTTCTTCTTTCCGAACTTCATCATATTGCATCCAATGATAATGCCTTGGGGCAGGTCGCAAGGAGGCTTTCGCCTCCAGACCTGTGGTTCATATCTCACTCTCTGAAATGCCGCGTCGATTTCTTTTGGTGTAGCAAAGCTGGCGGAGCCATGCTGTCCATCGCCTACGGTCTTACTTTTGATGTTCAAAGACTTCCTGTCGATCAATAACATACAGACAATAAAGGCACCGAAAATCAATAGCAGCGGCATCAACTTCCATAAGTTCTCCATTTCTTCAACCTCCCATCTCTAATTCCATCTGCTCTGTGGTATCAGGTTCTGTTTTTTGTTCTTCCTTGCTCTGCTCCACAAAACTGTTTTTTCTTTCCAGTTCCTGTGGATACTCCGTTTCCACATAGATGATAGCTCTCATTGCCATATCCGCCATGTTTTTTGCCCATACAAAAAGAGATGGCTGATCTTGAACCGCAAGGGTTTTCAAGTGTTCCATCTCTTCTTTCATTTCCTGTATGCGTCGATCCATTCTCGATTTATCCAAATATGGTTTATATGCCTTTTCCAATTTCTGTATGGTGGTTTGGTACATAGTCAGCTCTGGCAAGTTCTCATCTCGTTTCATTTCACACATCAAGCAGACGGACAAATCTGCCATACGCAAAATGCTGGCAAGGAGTGGTTTTGTGTCAGCTTCTCCTTTCTTTACCAATTTTTCTGCTTGTTTGAAATCTCTTTTGATCTGTTCCAGATAAAAATAAATTCCTGATTTTTCGTATTCCTGTTTACGCCATTTCATATATGGGCTTTCTGTGTTGGCATTCATGATACCAAGTTTTCTGACCGCAACATGGTATGCTGCTTTCTTCGGATGTGACTGTGGAAGGATAGCTTCCACACCATGTTCTGACTTCAGCTGCTCGTTCCAGTCTTTATAGAGAGGGTATTCCCTTTTGATTTTTTCTCCATCATGCCCCTTTTCAATGAGGATATCGTTTAATTTATCACAAGCTTCTATGCCTGCCGCATCGTAATCCAGACAGAGAAAAATCTCATGGATATTTTTTTGTTCTTCCAAAAATTGTAGAAGAGGCTTTGGAGACAACCCATCCAATGCCAGAAAGCTGTCCGTCTTCCAGTCATAATTCTTCAATGTAATAAACGACATTAAATCAATGGCAGCTTCAAACACATAGAGCTTGCTGCTTTCCCCTCGCCAACAGAAACCATACCTGCAGTCAGAACCAGCAACAGTCATTCGGAAGCTTTTTGTCTGCTCCGCTGTGGATTTTTTGCAGGCTGACTTTGGTACTCCGTCTTTTTCTGTTCCCACAAAAACTACGTTGCCATGTTCCTTTTCTTGGTAAAGTATTTTCTGTTCCACAAAACTTTTCACCACATCTTTGGAGAGAAATCTTGTCTGTAAAAGATAGGCAAACAATCGTTTCATATTGTTGTCTTTCTCAGGAAGTATGAATTCAGATTTTTCAGAAGGGCAAGTAATTCGTTCTTGATTTTCCTGTACAACTGCCTTTTCAGTCTGCCTTACGTTTTTTTCATTCTCTTTGTTTCTCTTCCTGCCAAGCCCTGGTTCTTCTCCGTTCAAAAGTTCTTTCATAGCAGTGCGAAAATTCATGCCGTAAAACTCCTGCATAAATTTCAACGGATAGCCGCCTCGCATATTTTTATGATCGTACCAACGGTTCCTTCTGACAGAAATGCTGTCATGTTCTCCTGTGGAGTCTTTGTAGATCAGCACTGACTCACTTCCAGTTTTTCTGAGATGTTCTCCTTTTTGCTGAAGGAATTCCTCCAGATTTGTCTGGTTTGCCTTATCGATCTGTTCCTGGGTATAAAGTGCCATATGCTTCCTCCCTGTCTTTTGCCCTGTCCAGAGCATTTTCTACACTGCTGTAATCAAAGCTGTGTTCCTCATACGCTTCTTCCATTGCTTCCACTTCTTTTTCTTTCGGGAATGCAAATGGTGTTTCTCTCATTAGAAAAACCATTACATCCAAAACACCTTTTTCTGTTTTCAGGTTCCAGTTTGTCTTTTGATAGATTTCATTGGGATAAATTGCTTCCATGTTCTTTAAATCAGATTCTTCCAACTTCCAAATGACTGCTGGCACGATTTCTTCTCCCTGCTCTAGTGTAGGCATAGCGGTTTCATAAAACCTGTGGAATTCCAATGTACAGTCTTTTAGACCGCATTGCATAAACAGTTTTGCTGATGGACAAATCTCCTGTATCTTTTCTTCCTTCATATATCCGTCATAGGTCAATAAATAAATCATGTTTCAGCCCCCTCATACTTCCAATTCCAAATCACTAACTACTTGTTCCTCTACATGGTTATCCATCATTTCTTCTGATTGAGCCTGATTGCAGACTTCTTTTGATTCGATTTCCGTTGGTTCCATCATCTTCTGCCATGCGGAGTTGCCTTCCAGATTTTTTGTCAGCATTTTTCTTGCAAACTTATATTCTTCGCCTACCATGCCAGCTCGCACCAACCAAGTACGCATCATGAATTTATCATTTTGATTCTCGCTTTTCTTTTGGCTGACAGTACGGTTGTTTTCTGCAAAGCTGCTGACGATCTGCGCGAACTGAATATCACTGAGCAATTCTTTTTTATTGATTGTGCTTTTGAAATAAGGAAAGGAAATGATGCCGTTATCTTGATCAGTGTCTGCCACTTGTGAAAAGGGAATTTCTAACGCTTTTTGAAATAATTCCCCTTTGCTCTCATAAAGATTTTCCAGATTGATTTGGTACTTCTCCCAGTTCTCAATACAACTTACATCCAGAAGTAAATTTATTTTTGTAGAGTCATTGACGATAGCACCTCTTAGTTCCAACTGTTCCAAGGCTTTTTCCAGCATTGGAAATTCATTTTCATATAAAAATGGTGAGAGCAGTTTCACTTGGTACATATAGTTTGCTCCCACCACTTTTTCTCCGTTATATTTTTCTGCCTTGATGCTGTCAGAGGGAAGAATACGCCACAGCCTTTGATTTTGATCCGGAACGTTATATCCATTGTCCGACAGACAGAAAACGACTTTTGTATCAAACTGTTCCGCTAAAATCTCTGCCACAGCTTTCCTTGTAATCCCTGTCATATCCATCTCAACACCATATTTTTTCCATCTCATACGCTTCCCTCCTTACATTTTCTGTCCATGGGCTTCTTTCTTTTCCATGATCTTACGCATCAGCTTCTTATCTACATGAATCTGTTGTTTCTTTCTGTCATAATCCTCTTCAATCATATGGCTGATGTGTTTCATCAGAAGCAGGAACTGTTTTTGCGCCTGCATTTGATGATACTTTTTTGTTCGTTCTTGCCAGCTTTCTTGAGGATTTACTATTTCATGATTTCGTTCTTCTGGTTCTGCTGCTATGACTTCATTCATTTCCAACAGTATCAATGCAGATTTCAAAACCATGTTTTTGATATTGCGGAACTCTGGTTCTTCCGCAAGGGTTCTTCTGGCTCGCTCCTGATTCTGATATGTAGAAAGGATATCGTCTTTCAATCCCAGCCAGCTTTCATAGGCTTGTGAAATCTTTTTGTCCTTGCTGATTTCTTTGACGATCTCGTCTACCAGTATTTTATTTTCTTTCTCCAGCCTTCCATAAACCTTTTTGTGTTTTGCTGTTTTCAGTTTTTGAGATAACTCCCAAAGCAAAGCTTCCACTTTTGGATGATCTGTATATTCCATTGTCATTGCCTGTTTCAGTTTCCTGTTAAAGTAATTTTTCAGCTCGTCCCTGACTTCATCTTTCTGCTCATAGATGTAATACAGCTCATCATGGAATATCTCGTTGGCAAAGGAACTTTTTAGTTTCATAAGGTTTTTTGATCCAAGATAACCTTCTTTGGGCTTTTTAGAATAGCACATCAGATGGATATGAGGATGATGCCCCTCATTATGAAAAGCTCCATACCACACAAAATGCTCTACAGGGATTCCCATTGCCTTTGCAATCTCTGGTGCTTTGCCTCGTACCAGTTCTCGCCACATATTGCCATTATCATATCCAAGACGAACTGCATCCTCTCGTTTCAATGACAAAACAAATGTCCAGATGTTGCCGTTATGTTCCGCAGCTTCTTTTGCCACCTGATTCAGATCAATTTCTTTATCTGATCCATTCCACAGTGCGTGTCCCTGTTTTCCTCGTTCTGCTCTTGGTCTTTTGGCAAGGTAGCCAACATAGTTTTCCATGCTGTCTTCCCTTGCCAAACCTTCTTCGGCAATTTTATTGATCAGTTCCATAGCGTTTTCTCTTGTTGGATTTTGCAAGTAGTCTTCATACTCTTGTTCGCAGCTTTCTCTCAATTCTTTATTTGCTTTTAGTTCTTTTTCAATCCATCTCTTCTGGTGTTCAGTGGCTTCTCTTTGTGACTGATTCACCTCAAACTTTTCTGCGTTTGGTCTTGTCGCAACATACTTTACATAGTTTTTTACTTATGAAACCTTTTGTAAAAACCTATTTGAAAAAACAACAAAAGCAATTTGTTCT
>ENA-OPSK01002473-OPSK01002473.1-human-gut-metagenome-genome-assembly--contig:-NODE-2473-length-10974-cov-2.669017_pt1 | contig 10974 bp, 7 predicted proteins | sample MGYA00241807_ERZ501905 | MGnify/ENA primary metagenome ERZ501905 (study PRJEB25962, sample SAMEA2042111) | human gut metagenome | biome: human gut; feature: human-associated habitat; material: faeces...
CGATCCGCACACCCGCATGCCGGGTGTGCGGATCGTCCGGATAATAAACTCCGAAACCGAAAGCACGTAAAAAAGACTCCATGTTAATTTAATGTTAACAATGACCGCCGCAACCGGTCCATCCGGATTTTTAATGTAAATTTGTCTGAAATTTTGTGTAAAAAATCCCGAACATGAGCGAAATCTACACCGTTATCGTCGTTATTCTGGGAATCCTGGCCGTTTCGGGCCTTTTCGTGGGCGTTTCCAACGACGCCGTCAATTTCCTCAACTCGGCCATCGGTTCGAAAGCCGCCCCCATGAAGACCATTCTGCTGGTCGCCTCGATCGGCATCCTGTTGGGTACGGTCACCTCAAGCGGCATGATGGAAGTGGCCCGCAACGGTATGTTCAACCCGGGGCTTTTCTCCTTCCACGAAGTAATGATGCTCTATATGGGCGTGATGTTCGCCAACGTCATCCTGCTGGACCTCTACAACTCGATGGGACTCCCGACTTCGACGACCGTATCGCTGATCTTCTGCCTGTTGGGTGCCGCCGTCGCCGTTTCGATCTACAAGATCTCCAACGACGAGGCCCTCGGCATGGGCGACCTGAACCATTTCATCAACACGGGCCGCGCGATGGGTATCGTTTCGGCGATTCTGCTCTCCGTAGTGATCGCTTTCACGTTCGGCACCCTAATCATGTATATCTCCCGTCTGATCTTCTCGTTCCGCTATACGGCGATGTTCCGCCGTTTCGGTGCCTTCTGGTGCGGAGCCTCCTTCACGGCGATCCTCTACTTCGCCGTCTTCAAAGGACTCAAAACCCCGCTCGCCGGAAGCGCCGCGATCGAATGGATCGACCAGCATATCCTGCTCTCCCTCTTTTTGTGCTGGGCCGTCGGCAGCCTGCTGCTCTTCTTCCTGCAACGGCTGAAAATCAACATTCTGCGACTTACGATCCTCTCGGGCACCTTCGCCCTGGCTCTGGCATTCGCAGGCAACGACCTGGTGAACTTCATCGGCGTCCCGGTAGCCGGATTCGACGCATACAGCATCGCCCGTCATGCCGGCGACAGCACGATTCTGATGGAAGGGCTGAACGCCAGCGTTCCGGCCAATTTCCTGGTGCTGATGACGGCAGGCGTCATCATGATCGTCACGCTCTGGACCTCGAAAAAGGCGATGCACGTCACCGAAACCGAAATTTCGCTTTCGACGCAGGGCGAGAGCGAGACGCAGTACGGCTCGTCGCTCTTCTCGCGCACCATCGTACGGGCCGCCCTGAATGCAAGCAACGCGATCGACCGCACGATCCCCAAAAGAATCCGGGACAAGATCAGCAGCCGCTTCCAGTACGAAGACATCGAGCACAGCGGCGCCCCCTACGACATGATCCGCGCCACGGTGAACCTCACGACCTCCGCCATGCTTATTTCGGTGGCCACGTCGCTCAAACTGCCGCTTTCGACCACCTACGTCTGCTTCATGGTAGCGATGGGATCGTCGCTCGCAGACAAGGCCTGGGGACGCGAAAGCGCCGTGTATCGCATCTCGGGCGTCATGACCGTCGTGGCCGGGTGGTTCATCACGGCCGTCGGCGGCTTCCTGATCGCCCTGGCGATGGGGCTCATACTGATCTACGGCGGCATCGCCGCTTTCGTCGTCACCACGCTGCTGTGCGGCTACATGCTCGTCAAGAGCAACTTCTTCAAGAAGAACAAAGCTGCCGAAACCGCCGCCGTGAAAGCTGCCGAAACCGGCTCCGACATCATCTATAACATCACGCAGGAGGTGTGCGCCACGATGGAGCGCACGACCCGCATCTACGACCGCACGCTGATCGCCGTCTTCAAAGAGAACCGCAAGGTGCTGCGCGAAATGGTGCGCGAATCCAACGAACTCTTCTACCAGTCGCGCGAACGCAAGTACTCCCTGCTGCCCACCCTGCGCAAACTGCAGAAAGGCGACATCGATACGGCCCATTACTACGTACAGGTGGTGGACTATCTGAACGAAATGACCAAGGCGCTGGCGCACATCACCCGTCCGGCGTTCGAACACATCGACAACAACCACGAGGGACTCTCGAAAGAGCAGACCGAGGACCTGATGCACATCAACGACGAAGTGGAGTCGATCTACCGCCACATCAACAACATGCTGCGTACGGGCGACTTCTCCGACCTGGACATGGTGCTCGAAATGCGCGACCGGCTTTTCGAGGCGATCGCCGACGCCATCAAGTCGGAGGTGACGCGTATCAACGAGAACCGCTCCAACACCAAGGCCAGCATCCTCTACCTGACGATCCTGAACGAAACCAAGAGCATGGTGCTTCAGTCGCGCAACCTGCTCAAATCGCAGCGCTACTTCCTCGAACACAAGGACGGGCCGCTGCAGTGGCTCAACAAAATCAAGTAACTCCGCCTCCCGCCGGGAAGCAAAACGAAATTCACCATGGACATCGCACTGGCCAAACGGCGGGAAAACATCGCCGAATACATTCTCTACCTCTGGCAGATCGAGGACCTGCTCCGGGCGCTCCAGTTCAGCCCCGAGGCCATCTACTCGCAGCTTATCGCCCCGCGCGGAATCGAAGAGGGACAACGCCACAACTACCTGCTCTGGTACATGGACATCGCCAACCTGCTGCGCGAAGAGGGCAAAGAGGAAAAGGGACACCTGGAGCATACGCTGCATCTGATAGGGGACCTGAACGACCTGCACCTGCAACTGATGAAGCTGCCGATCGGAGAGCACTACCGTCAGACTTTCGCCAGGCTCGAACCCGAACTGCCGCGTCTGCGGGCCGTGCTGGGGCGCGAAATGAGCGATATCGAACTCTGCTTCCGGGCGCTTTACGCCGCGATGCTCTACCGCATCAAGGGCGAAGGAGGCAAGAGCGCCGTGAGCGACACCATCGAATACGTTTCTCCCGTCATCGCCGAACTGGCCGACATGTACGGCAAGGTCGAACGGGGCGAGGCGGACCTCTTCAAAGACACGGCACCGGAACGGTAACCGATCGTAAGACACGGGACGAAAGCGGATTGTGCGGAGTCGCACCCGAAACGAAGAAGAAGAAAAATTTACGATATTTTTGGCAGATCAAGAAAAAGATTATACATTTGCACTCCGCATTGTACGCTAAAACAATAAAAACACGATAGATCTATGGCAATGAAAAGAACATTCCAGCCTTCGCGCCGGAAGAGAATCAACAAGCACGGATTCCGTCAGAGAATGGCTACGGCCAACGGACGCAAGGTTTTGGCTGCGCGCCGTGCGAAGGGTCGCAAGAAGCTGACCGTATCGGACGAATCGACGTTCAAGTACGCTTAATTCCTTCGGGATTCAAGCCATAGCAAGGGCGGTGCATTGATGCACCGCCCTTGCTGTTCAGTCGGTAGAAACGCTTCTTTCCGACCCAATCTTTTAAGCGGTGCGTCCCTCTTTTTTCCGGCGACAAAGTGAAAGTGCCCACAGCCTTTTTTTCAAGAAGGCCGTAAAAGCTGCAAGGCAAAAATTACCGGTTCCCAGCATAGTTCACACGCCTTTTCTTTCGCAGAAAAGGGCAAAAGAGTCACATCCGATCCTGGTTTACCGCCTCGCCGGGCGAACGCAACGCACTCGAAGACTTTGCGTCCTTCCGCTCCGAGTACCCCGGAGGTAAAGTACGCCACCGATTTTCCGCAAACACACAATCCGCACTGCCTGTGACGACGAATCACCCGCCTCGAATCCCGTTACGGGACACATCTCCCGTACCTGTGGCAACGGTTAATCCGGCAGCGAAAGAGGGCATATGACAGACTAAAAGCACGGGCAATGAATCCGGCCGATGATATTTATCAATCCGATTCTAATTTTCAGTTTTCCCCTTTTCGATTTCCGACCTATTCCGTATATTTGTAGGAGAAGACAGAATGCGATTCGGGCAAGTTCGCATAAATGCGACTGCCGCTTCCTTTTACGCCCCTCGTTATGGAATAGAAAATACACCCCGACGGCCCGGACAAATTTGGCCCGCCGCACGGTTTTCACTATATTTGTAAAATAATGGGAGATATTCCGGGAAATCCGGAGCGGCGTTTGCCGCAAGGTTCGCCTCCCCCATTCGCTCAAAACAGATCGAACATGGCAATATTCAAAGTCGAAGGCGGCCGCCGGCTGCGCGGTGAAATCACGCCCCAGGGCGCCAAAAACGAGGCGCTTCAGATCCTCTGCGCCACGCTGCTCACGCAGGAAAAGGTAATCGTACACAACGTCCCGCAGATCCTGGACGTGATACAACTCATCGAATTGCTGCAGGCGATGGGCGTCGAAGTGGAGCGCCTTTCCGAAGAGAGCTATTCGTTCCGAGCTGCCGACATCGACCCGGACTACCTACGCTCGGACGACTACTGCCGCCGGGCCAGCCGCCTCAGGGGTTCGGTGATGCTGCTGGGTCCGATGCTGGCGCGTTTCGGCGTGGGCTACATGCCCAAGCCGGGCGGCGACAAGATCGGCCGCCGCAGGCTCGACACCCACTTCATCGGCTTTCAGAAGCTGGGCGCCACGCTCGATTTCGACACTGCGGCCGCCTGCTCCGAAGTCCGCTGCAAGGAACTCAAGGGATGCTACATGCTGCTCGACGAGGCTTCGGTGACCGGCACGGCCAATATCATCATGGCGGCTGTGATGGCCAAGGGTTTCACGACCATCTACAACGCCGCATGCGAACCTTACATCCAGCAACTGTGCCTAATGCTCAACCGCATGGGCGCACGCATCTCGGGCATCGCCTCGAACCTGCTCACCATCGAGGGTGTCCGGGAGCTGCACGGCACCGAACACACGCTGCTGCCCGACATGATCGAGGTCGGCAGCTTCATCGGTCTGGCAGCCATGACCCGTTCGGAGCTGACGATCCGCAACGTTTCGTTCGAGAACCTGGGCATCATCCCCGCCCAGTTCGCCCGTCTGGGCATCCGCTTCGAACAGCACGGCGACGACATCTACATTCCCCAACAGGAGCACTACCGCATCGAGAACTTCATGGACGGCTCGATCATGACCATCGCCGACGCACCCTGGCCGGGGCTCACGCCCGACCTGCTGTCGGTATTCCTCGTGGTGGCCACCCAAGCCAAAGGCTCGGTGCTGATTCACCAGAAGATGTTCGAAAGCCGCCTGTTTTTCGTCGATAAGCTGATCGACATGGGGGCCCAAATCATCCTCTGCGACCCCCATCGCGCGACGGTGATCGGACATGACCACCAGATGCGGCTGCGGGCTACGCGCATGACTTCGCCCGACATCCGTGCGGGTGTGGCGCTGCTGATCGCGGCGATGAGCGCCGAAGGTACGAGCACGATCCAGAACATCGAACAGATCGACCGCGGTTACAAGGACATCGACGGACGCCTCAACGCCCTCGGAGCCCGGATCACCCGGGTCGAAGAGTAACGACCGGCCGATGCCCGGAATAAGGAAACAAAGCAAAGCAGTAATAATATGTTTTTGGAAAATGCCAGCCAGAAAGGTTGGATCGAAGTGATATGCGGCTCGATGTTCTCGGGTAAAACCGAGGAGCTGATCCGCCGCCTGAAGCGGGCCGAATTCGCCCGCCTGCGGGTCGAAATCTTCAAACCCCGCATCGACGTGCGATACTCCGAAGAGGAGGTCGTTTCGCACGATGCCAGCGCGATCCGCTCCACGCCGGTAGATTCGGCGCAGAATATCCTGCTGATGACCTCGGACGTCGATGTCGTGGGCATCGACGAGGCGCAGTTCTTCGACCAGGGACTAGTGGAGGGCTGCCGGCAACTGGCCGACAGCGGGGTGCGGGTAATCGTGGCGGGCCTCGACATGGACTTCACGGGCAAGCCCTTCGGACCGATGCCGGCGCTGATGGCTACGGCGGAGTACGTAACCAAAGTACACGCCATCTGCGTACGGTGCGGCAACCTGGCGCACCATTCGCACCGCCTGACCAGCGACGAGAAACAGGTGATGCTCGGTGCGCAGGACTCCTACGAACCGATCTGTCGCCACTGTTTCGCCGAACTGCGGAAAAAAGAGCGGGAATAAAAGGCATCTGCCCGTTAAAAATCCGGACCTTTTCCGGACCGTACGCTTCCGAAGCATACAACTCGATACGTCAATCCCCTCTTGCGGAGGGGATTGTTCTTCGGATAAACGCAACCGAAAAATCAGTATCCGGAATTTCCAAGCGGCAGAAAAAACAGAGAATACTTCGCACGAGGCGCAGAACATACTCAACATCAGCCGACAGTGCATAACCCGATCGGCAGGTTATACGCCCGAATATACCGGAAAATTCACGATTTTCGCATCCGACCGCCGCATACCCCACAGTCTTCGCCGCAGGTGTCGCTTACCGTCCGCATTGCCGTCATATCCTCCGCAAAAACATATCAAAAAGGGACCGGCTCTGAATAGAGCCGGTCCCGCCATTCAATAAAGATTCGGAGCCTTTTCACCCGGCGATTTTCCGGTTATCTTCTTCCGCTCTTTCCCCCGCAGGAAGAAAACCTGAAACAATCGCCGTCCACGATGCGGTTATTTCGTCACATTCACAACGATCTGCGCCGTACGTTCGCCGAACGTATAGACATATTTCACCGGAATCGTTACGGTAATCTCCTTCATCAGTTCCAGATCACCGCCTTCGACTACCGTAAGAACATGACTCTCCGCATCGAACTTCACACGGCCGTCGGGGATGGAAACCACCGCCTCGCCATATTCGATGGTTGCGGCTACCGCCGTATTAGTATTCTGCGCATTTGTCGAACCATCGAATACATTCACGTCATTGACCGCCTTCAATGTAAGCAACGTAGCGACATCCAGCGTTACATCTTCATCGACTTTGGCGACGAGTTTTCCGGGTTCGACCGCAATCGTCGCGTCAGCGATCGGATCAGCGATCGATACGGTAAAGGTCTTCGGCTCGCCCAACGCCTTGCCACCATACATCACCTGGGCGGTAACCACGATCGACAATTCGTCGCAGGTACCCCAATCGAGCGTCGCATCCGTGATGACAGCCCCTTCAGCTTGGGTCGCATAAACGACCTTTGCTTCTGCCGGAGCATCTTTTGCGATGTACCAGGTTTTCGACAGGTCGAATGCATCGATTTGCAGCGTGCTGCCTTCGATCTTCATTACGGCCTGGGCACGATCGTCGTCCGAAAGCGACGATCCGCGCAGCAACTCGATTTCGGGAGCCGTAACAGTCACGTGCAGGACAGCCTCGAACGTAAGTACGGGATCGGCAGTCGTAAAGAGGTTCTTCACGGTGTAGGAAACATTCAGAGCCGCAGCTTTGCCGAAGACAAAGTTGATGTTCTTACCGCTCGCTCCGACCGTCGCATAGTTGCCGGCTTCATCCTTCGCCATGTCGCTCGTCCAGGAGAGCTGCATGAACGTTTCCTCTCCGAATTGCGCACGGGCCGTCTGATCCAGACTCTCCCAAAGGAGCGCACGGAATTCTTCGACAGCGACGTGATGGCCCGTCGAGGATGCCGCATTATACGGCAATTCGAGCGTTTGCTCCAGCATCGGAATTTCAGGAATACCCGTTACGGATACGGGGATCGTAATCGTTACGACGGTCTTGTCGTCATTGGTATAAACGGCTTTTACGACATATTCAGCACTCTGTGCCAGATCGCCGACCAATTTCAAATCGACCGTTTGCACGTCCGTATCGTAGGTCGGAGTAGCCGGCAATTCGATCGACGGGACGATCTCCGATACAAGCTCCGTACCCCGGTAAAGTTCGACAACCAGATTCTCATTATCCTTGAGCGCATTATACTGAACGGCAGAAAGCATACCCTTATCCGGAGTCAGCACAAGTCCCTTCGCCTCATACGTATCGTCGGAGGTAGCGGCAGCATACGTCCACATCACTTCGGATTTCGGCGTGGAAAGTTCGACACCGTCGGGTGCGATGGAGAATTTATTCACGGCACCGGCTTTCACTTCGAGCGAAAATCCCTCTTCGTCGAGCAATGCATAAGTCGCAGCAGCGGTTACTGTCTGTCCGATCAACGCAGTTTCCGACTCGGCAACAGCGAATGTAAGCGCCTTTCCATCGACGGCATACAGCTCCTCGCTACCCGAATCACTGAAGGTAAATTCCGCCGACGCCGATACCAGTGCCGCCAGATCCACGGTCCAATTATTAGCTTCGGCAGCCTCTGCGAGCGGCAGGATCGTTTCACCGTCCTTATACATGACCGTATATCCGGCCAACACGCCATGAACCTCTTTGTCCGTATATTTTACTTCGGTAGTCACCTCGTCGGTATATTCGACGTATTCGCCCTCATTCTCGGCATCGGCCCGGGCCAACACGAAATTCGTCGCAGGGATCTGAATACCCGCTTTGGCATAGGCGGTTCCGATAAAAGCCGACGTGAAGTCCGTTTCGAAATCGTTCGATTCGCCTTCGCTCAATGCCGAACCATCGACATGGAGGGCGACCATTTGCGTCTTGCCGGCCTTTTCTGCGGAAACATAATCGTAATCCGTCGTAGCGACAACCGTAAATTCACCGGTCGTTTCATCGATGTCCTTGATCTCTTCGATCGTAAAACCGGCCGCCGCACGCGTTCCGACCTCTTCGGTTATGAGCGACATGGCCTCCGTATTGGCATATTTTTTCACAGCACGGGCCGGCGTCATACGGAATCGCAGAGTCGCGATCTGCTCGCCTTCCGCACTGGGACGCAAATAAAGATTCCGGTACTCGGTTTCGTGCGTAACTTCGTTCTCACGGGACAACACGATATACTGCTCCCCGTTGCCGAAATAGATCAGACCGTCCACATAATCCGGCAGGTAAACGATCGACTGGATACGACTACCGAGCAAACCGACATTGGCCTCCAACGTCGCCAGATAATTCTGAAATTCCTGGTCGAGCTGGTCTTTGGAAATCACGAGCGAACCGTTGTTTTCCCGGATCAGTCCCTGGATCTTTTCAGTCAGCGCACTGGCCTCCTTGTCCAGTTCCTCCATAACCGATGCGATCGCCTGCGTGGAAACCTGCCCCAACAGGTTGTCGCCCAATGTCATCTGGTCCATATAAACTGCCAGTTCATCGCCCAGCCATTTATTGATCGAGCTGCCGGCCGTTTCGAGTTCGGCCTTGATAGCATCGGCGATCCACTGCGAGGCGGCGGTTTCGATCTGGCTCACCTGACTGTCGGTCAGCTCTCCACCGGCAGCCTCGAAACCGTTGTCCGACAGGTAAGATTCGATGAGCTGCGTCACTTCGAGCGAAAAACCTGCGGCATCCTTTTTGAGTTCAATCATATTTTCCAGCGTTTCCTGAACGCTCTCCAAAGTTTCCTGGGTAGCATAAATACCCGCTATTTCCTCCAGAATACCCGATTTCAGACTGTTCAGGCTCTCCTGCAAGGCCCCGTCGGCGAGTGAAGATTCGATCGCTGCGACGACCTTCGCAGCCAGATCGCTGTCTTTGACACATCCTTCGATCTGGGTTTGCAACGAAGAAATATCGCCCTTTTTCGCAAATCCGGAAAAATCGATCGCTTCGAAAGCGGCCTGGGTCTGCTCCAACGCCGCAATACGATTCTCGAAACCGTTGAGTTCGACAACCGTCCCCTTCAGATCTTCGACATCATTACGCAAGGCGTCGATGTCGTCATCGTAATCCTTACAACCTGCGGTAGTCAGCACGCTCCCGCACAGAAGTAAGAACAGAAACTTCACAAATAATGTTTTTTTCATAATTGATAAGTGTTTTGAAATGAGTTCATATACTATATATATTTTATTATGAGCGTATTAACTCTCCGAAAACGTATCATATATGATACGCACGGTGCAAATATATATATAAATATTTGTACGACAAAAATTTTCATTGAAAAAGTTAAAATGACAATCAGCTACCAGGAAGAGATAAAATTTATCTCGAATAAAATCAGAGAGTTAAGGAAGGAAAAACAAATGACTGTACAAGAACTCGCATACCGCTGCGACATGGAAAGATCCAATATGAGCCGCATCGAATCCGGACGCACCAACCTCACGGTAAAAACCATGTGTATCATATGCAATGCACTGAACGTCAATCTTCGTGACATTATCCGTTAAAGCGAATAAATACCTATATTTATTATATTTAGAACCGATCCAACACAGCCAACCACCAGAGGAGAACCGAGCGGCGCTGTTTCTTAAAATCTTTCACCAAATACATATCTTTACAAGTCCGACGCTCTATCAAAAAAATCGGTATTTTCGATTATACGCATTTTGTCCGTATCTTTACGGAAAATACCGTTCGAACAAGGACCGAAAACCGACGGTTGGAGCGGATAACGGGAACACTTGCAATCCCGGTCCCGCAGAAACAGAAAAACCGGAAATTAAGTTTTGGCGCTGCTCTCACCTTTCGCTATCTTTGCAGAAAATAGGATGCGCCTCGGAAAACCGGGAACAAGTTCCCGTTTTCTCCCGGCTTTCACTATCTTTGTAGAAGAAAAACGCGGCTCGGACCGACTTGCGAAAGTTGTCTGAAAACGGATCAAAGTACTTCCGAAAAGAATACCGGACCCTTCACCGGACAAAGGTAATATCGGCGAAGGCATGCGACCGGCATAAACGAAACGACACAAGCCAAATGAGCGTAATAGACCTGATCGTCGGACTCCTGATGCTGTGGGCCGTATTCAACGGCTGGCGGCAGGGGCTCATTCTGCAACTCTGCTCGCTCGCAGGCATCGTCCTGGGGGCATGGCTCGGCATCCGCTTCGGTACCGAAGCGGGCGCATTGCTGCATCTGGACGAAGAGTTCGCGACGGCAGGCGGTTTCCTGGCGGTCTTCGTGGTCGTACTGATCGCGGTGGCGATCGTGGGACGGCTGTTGCGCAAGGTGTTTCATTTCGCAGGCTTCGGCATCCCGGACCATCTGCTGGGTGTCGCGGTATCCGCAGCCAAG
>ENA-OPSK01002485-OPSK01002485.1-human-gut-metagenome-genome-assembly--contig:-NODE-2485-length-10914-cov-14.548577_pt1 | contig 10914 bp, 9 predicted proteins | sample MGYA00241807_ERZ501905 | MGnify/ENA primary metagenome ERZ501905 (study PRJEB25962, sample SAMEA2042111) | human gut metagenome | biome: human gut; feature: human-associated habitat; material: faeces...
AATCTGGAATGAATTTTGGCTACGTTACTGTGAACGGAGTGAACAGTAACGAACATATCCATAAAATTTTACAAAACTACGAAAATCAGTTGACAATGGAGTAAGTTTATACTAACCTAAAGTTAGCAAAGTATAACAATATTGTAAAACAGCAGTGTTATTATATTAAAGAATTAAAGAAATTTGCTCCACAGGAAGTGGATATGAGGGAGGAATGAAAAAATGTTTCTGCAGATACAGGGAATTCAGAAGTCTTTTGGTGCAGGGGACAGCCGGGTGGATGTGCTTAAAGGGCTGGATCTTGACATTGAGAGAGGAGAGTTTTGTGTGCTTCTGGGTCCGTCTGGTTCCGGTGATTATGTTAAAATAAGACTAAGTTAGCAGATTCCTTATAAAATAAGGGCTCACGCCAATTTAGTCTTTTTTCTATTATACCATAAAAGGTAGAAAATTCATAGACCGGGAATGAATTTTTCATAGTAAAAATCAAATGGCAGGGGCTCTTAAAGATAGAAACCTATTGCTACTGGTCCTGTCAAAATTATATCCATTCTCACAGGCGGTCAAGTTTGTGAAAAACCATTCGGTTACAATATATTGAAAAAAATATGTTAAGGACTAGGTTAGTTAAAAGATTCTGTTAGCTGGCTTAGTCCTTTTTTTCTTGGGAGGACAGAGCAATGATAAAGGTGATTATGATTGTTGGAATAATTTTTTTCCTCGTTTCGTTGTATGCGTGTCTGGTGGCAGGCAAAAGAGCAGATGAAGAAATAAGTGCTTTATTTGAAAAAGAAAAGAAGCAGGGGAGTGAGGAATAAACGTATGAATGGAGGTATTTATAGCACTGGAAATGAAATTGTAGATGAAAATGCAAAACTGAATATATCTGGAAATATCATTCCGCAGGTGTGGTATCGGACAATCATCAGAGAAAGTGGAAAGCCAAATCTAACAGCTATTATTATACTGGCAGATATTGTGTACTGGTATAAGCCTACAGAAATCAGAGATGAAGGAACCGGACAGGTCATTGGGGTAAGAAAGAAATTTAAGTCAGACCTTCTTCAGAGAAGTTACCAGCAGATCAGCGAACAGTTTGGGATTTCCAAAAAAGAAGCGACAAATGCAGTGGTATTTTTAGAGAAGCTGGGTGTGGTAAAACGGGTATTTAGAACCATTTCCATGAATGGGATTGTTGTAAATAATGTTCTGTATCTGGAATTGATCGTAGACCGGTTAAAAGAATTGACTTATCCAGAAGAAACAGGAGCAGATCCGGTTTCCTTTGAAAAAAGAAGAGAGAAATCCAAAGCAGAGAAAATCAGTTCCCATACAGCCATAGAGGAAGAGATACATTTTGTAGAAGAGAGGGCTGTCCCTTTCCAAAGGAAGAGGGTGTCACCATTCAAAGAGGGAGCATACCCCGACAGGGAAACAGAGCCCTGGATACCCAAAGAGGTACCTCAGACTGATAGCGGGCAGACAAATACAGAGATTACTACAAAGACTACAGCAGAAAGTACCCAAAAGAATACAACAGAAATAGGGAATGGGTATAGAGATAATCCTATCTTATCCTATCAGGCAGCAGAAGAACAGTTCAAAGATCAGATTGATTATGATGCGATATGGATAGACAGACCTTTTGACAGAAAACTGCTCAATGAGATTGTAGGGCTTGCAGTAGATGTTTTGACGTCCAATGCAAAGACCATAAGGGTAAATCAGGAAGAACGACCTCTTGGCATTGTACAGGGAATGTATAAAAAGCTGGATAAGTTTACCGTAGAGTATGTGATAGACTCAATTAAGCAGTGTACAAGGAAAGCCAATAATATCCGGGCAGTGCTGCTTACCGCTTTATACAATGCCACATTGACAGCAAACAGCTATATATCCAATCTGTTTGCTTATCAGGAAGCTATCCCTCAGACGTAAGGAGCGTGATAGAAAGTAACAAAATTAAGAAAATTCAGGACAGCTCATGGATATACACAGATAGAACTTGCGGCTGTCTTGGGTATCAGTCTTCGGACGTATCAGAGGATTGAATACGGACAGCAAAAGCCCAATGTCTATGTAGTTGTCCGACTTCAGCGGTTATTTCAAAAAGATATTAGTGAGATTATGGAGGAATATACAGAATGAGGGAAGAAAGGTTTCGTATTCAGTGCCCCAAACATTTTCTGGTTGGAGATTCAGGGCGTTTTGAAAAATCTCCACAGGGTAAGGATTCGGATTTTGTAGTAGATTATGCTCCACCGGAAATGTTTGAAGCCGGGATTGTCTTACAGGAGATGGGGACGGAGGGAGATACCTATTGCACAATGTATGTCTATTTTGCACCAGAGGAACACCTTCCGGTTTATATGGACAGCATGAAATACGACCTACAAAAAGTATCCATTCGGAAAATTTTTGTTGATACCGAGGAATACCTCATAAAAGTAAATGAGAAGACAAAAAAGTTTTATGCGGGTGAGGACGGTTGTTGGGGTTCCTATACGGAACTTTACCGGAAAGAGAATGGGGAACGTCTGACTGATGCAGTGATTGTTTTTCTGTGTATGCCAGATGAAATGAAGTTTCAGGAAATGGAAGCTGTGATGGGGGAACTGTTTGAAAAACTTCCTGTGATAGACAAAGAAAAGAAAGAAACAGGTCAAGAACCAAAGAGAACAAGATAAAATACAAACTATAACTTTCAGGAGGATAAGAACGTGGAAACTAAAATGATTATTGGAATTGATCATGGAAACCGTAACATGAAAACTGCAAATACGGTATTCTCAGCAGCAATCCAGCCTTTGCAGGCAAGGCCGGACAGCCTGGAGCACATTTTGGAATACCAGAACCAGTTTTATTATGTGGGAGGGAAAGTGCCGGAAAAGGAGTGTGTGGATAAGACAGAGAATGAAAATTATTATCTTCTTACCCTTGCAGCACTGGCGCAGGAAATGCGTTTCCGGGGATTGACAGACGCTTCCGTAAAAATGGGAGCTGCCCTGCCGCCCAGAAGATTTCAGCAGCAGAAAGAAAGTTTCAAGAAATATCTGTTAAAGACAAAGGAACTGCATTTCCGTTATGAAGGGGTACATTATCATGTGTCGTTGGAAAATGTGTTTGTTTTTATGCAGGGGCATGTGGTGATCCATACGCTTTTAGAAGCGGTTCCCGGTTACTGCCTTTTAGTAGATATTGGTGGAGGAACTACCGACCTGGTAGAGTTTGTTGACGGAATGCCGGACGGGAAGTATTCGATTTCAGATAAGGCAGCTTTGTACTGTATCGGAAAAGTCAATGAGGAAGCCATTGCCAAAACAGGGGCAGGGGTACCGGCATATATTACAGAAGCATTTATGAGGACAGGAAGCTATGACTGCCCGAAGCAGTATCAGGACGTCATAAAAAACTGTTTGAAGTCCTACGCAGAGGAAATTTATGGTATCATACAGGCAAACCATTATAATCTGGATCTGACCAAAATGGTGTTTATGGGCGGCGGTTCTTCCATTGTGGAGCATTTTGGAGCCAATGAGGGAAAAGATGTACAGTTTGTAACAGATATACATGCCAATGCAAGGGGCTGTGAAGAAGCAGTGAAAAGTATTATCCGGGCAAAACAGAGGAAAATGCGGACAGCATGATAGGAAGTGAAAACTTATGGATACGGAAAAAGTATATACAACTTCACTGCGGCTGTATAAAAGCAGACCGGTACATCATCAGGCTTATCGGTATCTGAAGGAGTATAACAAAGATATTTTCAAGACAAAAGACGACTTTATAGCAGAAGCAATCGTTTATTTTGCCAAGTATCTACAGCAGGAAGAAGAAGTACAGCAGATGAAACTATTAAATACCCTTCTGGAGAACCAGAAAGAACAATTTTGTAAAATCGTAAAAGAAGCGGTTTCAATGGCACAGGAAGAAGCCTTTGAGAAGCTAGGTGTGCTGGAAAAGGCAGTTCAGGGAGAACTTTCTGACGGTGGAGCGATAGCAGAGGACAGGGAAAAGGAAGAAGCCTGTATGGAAAAAGATTTACGGTTTGCGGAATTTTATGGGGCATTTGAAGAATAAGGAGGAAAAAGATATGGCAGTAGGAAGAAGTGTATGGGAAGTTGTAAAAGGGATTTTCATTGCAGTGGGGAAACTGCTGTATCTGACAGGGAAACTGGTAATATGTTTGTTTCTGCTGGTTCTGCAGCTTGTTTTGGCAGTGTTCCATGCAGGGAGCAGGGAATAGAAAGGGGATTGACAGGTGCATTGGATACGGGACAGACCGTATACAAATGATAGAAAAAAGAAGATAGAAAATGGAAAGCAGGCTTGTGTGGCCTGCTTTTTTTGACGAAAAAATGAAAAGGAGCAAAGCTATGATGAAAGGAAAAAAGAAAAGGCTGCTGGCTGGGACGCTGGCACTTCTTCTTAGTTGTTCTACGTTACTCAATACAGGGATCACCGCACTGGCTTCTGAACAGTCTGAGGAACATGCACAGATACAGGAAGTAAAACAGGAGGAGGCTGCTTCGGAAACATTACCGGAGTTGGAAGAGGTAAAGGAGCAACTGACAGAAGAAGAACTGGTGTATGCAGAGGACCTTACCATAAAAGCAGGAGAGCCCTTTGACCTGGAAACAGATTACAGGGGTTTTCAGAAAAATGATGAAAAAGTAAAGGTAACGTTTCTGAAAGCAGAAGGGGACTCCGGCAATTCTTTTGATTTCAATACCCCAGGTTCTTACCAGGCATTTTATTGTGTTGATCCGTTAAGCGGAAGCCCTTCCTATCAGATTATGAGAAGAATTGTGGTAGAAGCAAGGGAAAACAGCACACAGGAACCCCAGGGAGAAGTAAGCCAGCATACCGAAGATGACTCCGGTGAGGACGGTGAGGCGGACCCTGACCCGGAGATACCGGAGGTACTGACGGAAGAACCGGAAATGCCAGATGCAGGGGCAGAGTTGATTGATCTGACACCAAAAGAGGATAAGGGAATGTTCTTATCGGTTGTTCCGGCAGCAATGGAGCAGCAAAAAGGAAGCAATGTACATCTGGTACAGGGAGAAAAAATCCCATACCCTTCTAACGTGGGGAACTATTCTACTTCCTATTTCACTGTAAATGGCCATGTAGCATATTGTCTGGAGTCTATGAAGGCTTCCCCGCCGACCTCGGATTATGTAGCAAATGAATTTGAAAGCAACCCGGAATTGCAGAAAGTCCTTTATTATGGTTATGGCGGGGCAGGAGATCTGACAGGAAGTTATCTGTCTGGAAAAACGGAAGATGAAAAGTATGTGTATACACACATTGCAGCCAGCTATGCTTATGCAGGAGAAGCCGGATTTACAGGGTGTAATTATAATGACCTTGTAAATGCAGGGGTTATCGCATATATCAATTATCTGTTTGGACAGGAAGAACCGCCAAAAGGTGAACTGAGCCTTTCAAGCACAAAGCTGAATGCAGTACGGGATGGAAACATCCAGAAAACACCAAATATCACACTGTCTGGAGATCACAGAAACTATGTGACACTGAGTGTACCAGAAAATGTGACAGCACATAATCTTTCCAAAGGAACAAGTGTTACAAATGGAAAAATCCAGATTTATGGTGGAGATACATTCTATCTGTCCGCAGATTTATTACTGACAGGCAGTTATGCTTCCGGCAACTTATATGGTTCTGTCGGAAAGACATGGAGAACACTGGTGTTGACAACCGGAGATTCCAAGCAGGATATCGGTGTATTTGAAAGCGAAACAGCAGCGCCGGTAAGCTTCAGTGTACAGTGGCTGAATATGACACGCATTGAACTTATGAAGAAAGATGTCAATACACAGAATCCACTGTCAGGAGCAGTTTATGGTATTTATACTGATAAGAAGTGTGAAAATCTGCTGATGACAATGTCAGCAACCGGAACAGACGGAAAAGCAGTCAGCGATTATTTTGATTCTGCACTGAAAACAGTGTACGTGAAAGAGATCACTGCTCCGACAGGATACAAACTGAATACAGAAGTATATAAAGTGGCTGTTACTGCCGGAAAGACAATGACTGTAACAGCAACAGATGAGAGAGTCACCGGAAAGGTGAAAATCGCAAAGATCGATAAAGAAACACTTGCATTTAAAGCGCAGGGGGACAGTGTTCTTCGTGGTGCTGTGTATGGTCTGTATGCAAAAGAGGACATCGTGCATCCGGATGGCACAACAGGGGTTCTGTATAAACAGGACAGCCTGATTGCACAGGGAGTCATCGGAGATGACGGAACACTGGAATTTTCAGAATTATACCTTGGAGAAATGTATGTAAAAGAGATCACTCCACCGGAAGGATATACACTGGATACTACCAAATACGAGGTATCAGTAACTTATGAAGGTCAGGATGTTGCCGAAGTGACAAGAGACCTTACGGTAAAAGAGCAGGTAAAGAAACAGGCATTCCAGTTAATCAAAATCAGTGAAGATGGAGAGCAGACAGAAACAGACCTGGTTGCAGGAGCAGGATTTAAGGTATATCTGATCAGCGACCTGACACAGGTAAAAAATGGAAAACTGAAGCCAGCCAATGGAGAAAGCTATACAGCAAGCGATTTCAAAAATTATGACTTCAGCAAAGAGCAGGTTGCAGTTACTTACGAGAATGGAACAGCCGTACCAGTACCAGAACTGATCACTGATACAAAAGGATATGCAGTCAGCCCGGAACTGCCGTATGGAAGTTATGTTGTAGTGGAAAGTACTACCCCTGAGAATTTGAAAACCATTGATCCATTTGTTGTAAATGTGGAAAATGACAGCAGAGAGCCAATGCAGTGGAGAGTATTTGATGACCGCCCGTTTGAATTTTTGCTGAAAATTGTAAAGAAGGATGCACAGACTGGAAATACTGTTTTAAAGGCTGGTGCTTCTTATAAGATTTACGATGTGACAAATAAGAAATATGTGGAACAGGTTGTTCAGTATCCGAAGAAAGAAAAGATCAGTGTATTCGAAACAAACGAGGAAGGATATCTGATCACACCGCAGGAACTGAAGTGCTCTACCTACCGAATCGAAGAAGTGAAAGCACCGGAAGGATTTGTAAGACAGGGAAGCGAGGAGTCCCTGTATGATGGAACAACGATTATTTCACCATTAGAACAGACTACAAAAGGAACATATAAAGAAAATCCACAGAGTGGTATTGTAATTACAGTATCCTCAAACACTGCACATCAGATTGATCCAGATACAGGAGCTGCGATTGTAGAGGTAGAACAGAAAAACGATGAACAGGTAGGAAGCCTGCTCCTGACGAAAAAGGGAGAACAGCTTACCGAAGTAACCGGAGATTCTGTTCTGGCAAAAGTAAAAGCACTGGTTTCAAAAGTAAGAAATGCCGTATCTGGAAAAGAAGAAACAGGTATTTATAAAGGCTTTAAATATGAAGAAACCGGAGTAGAAGGCGCTGAATTCGAAATATATGCCAAAGATACCATCTATTCACCGGACGGAGCAAAGGACGAAGCAGGAAATCCAGTTGTCCGATATGAGAAAGATGACCTGGTAGCCAAACTGACTACAGATGAAAATGGAACAGCAGTTATCAACAATCTGCCACTGGGAACGTATTATCTGAAAGAAGTTGTAGCAGGAGAGAATTTTGTCCTAAATACAGAACAGAAAGAATTTACCCTGACAGCAGAGGATGATACACAGGCAGTTGTTTATGAAGGCGTTACCTATAAAAATGAAAGACAGAAAGTTTTCGTATCAGTAGAAAAGAAAGATTCTGTCACAGGCGAAAAGCTGGAAGGTGTTATTTTTGGACTGTATGCTGCAGAAGATATTCTTTCTAATCAGGGAGAGGTTCTCGTAGAGAAAGATACCTTGCTGGAAAAGAAAGCAACGGATGCAAAGGGAACACTTACTTTCGACAGTGATCTTCCACATGGAAAATACTATGTCAAAGAGGAAGTCAGAAAAGCTGGATATCTTCCAAATGAGGAAGTATGGAATGTAGATGCAACTTACGAAAATCAGAATCTTGCAAAGATTGAACTGAACAAAGAAGTTGAGAATCAGCCGACAGAAACACGCATTACAAAAACAGATGCAACTACCGGAAATGAGCTGGAAGGAGCCAAACTGCAGGTCATTGATAAAGACGGAAATGTTGTGGAAGAATGGGTAAGCAGTAAGGAAGAACATGTCATTTACGGACTGCCGGAAGGAAGTTATACCTTACATGAGGAACTGGCTCCTTATGAAGATGGCTATGTGTCTGCCAGCGATGTGATGTTTGAAGTCAAAGAAGATGGCAGTGTGACAAAGGTTGAGATGAAAGATGAATATTCCAAAGTGGAAATTTCAAAAACAGACCTTACAACCGGAAAAGAACTGGAAGGGGCAAAGCTTCAGATTATCCGCAAAGACGGAACTGTTCTGGAAGAGTGGATTACAGATGGAAAACCACATTCCGTTGAAAAACTCCCAGTCAATGAAGAACTTACTCTGCGTGAGATCACAGCACCGGATGGTTACGAGATTGCGGAAGATGTCACATTTACATTGAAAGATACAATGGAAGTCCAGAAAGTAGAAATGAAAGATGCCAGAACACCGGAGAAAACAACAGAAAAAACAAATGCACCAAAAACAGGTGATAACCAGAAAATATGGGCGTTTGTTCTGCTTGCACTGGCATCTGCTGGAACAGCTACAGGAGTGACTGTATACCGCAGAAAGAAGTCAAAAATGACAGACAACAAAGAAGAAACAGAAGAAAAATAAAATAAAAATTACAGGATAAACCAATCTGACAGGGCAGGAGATGTGCATAAAGCAGCTTCTGCCCTGTCTGTATATAAGGAGAAGAATGATGAGACGTTTTTATACAGCAGAATCAGTAACAGAAGGACACCCAGACAAAGTATGCGATCAGATAGCAGATGCAATCTTAGATGAATGTCTGCGTTACGATCCATCTTCGAGAGTGGCGTGTGAAGTCCTTGCTACAAGAGGAAATGTGTTTGTAGCAGGAGAAATCACCAGCGGATATGAACCACCAGTGTTTGATGTGATCCGAAAAGTTTTAGAAGAGTGTGGATATTGTACAGATGGGATAGAAATGGATACGTTTGTACACCAGCAGAGTCCAGATATTGCGAAAGCAGTGAGTGTGTCGAAAGAATTTCGGGATAATATCGGCGCAAAATTAAGAGATAGAAGCAGGGGAGCTGGAGATCAGGGTGTTATGGTCGGATATGCGTGTGATGATACTCCGCAGCTTATGCCAATGCCGACTGTTCTGGCACACCGGATCACACGTGAACTTTCGGCTTGCAGAAGAAGCGGATATATCAAAGATATCTTTTCGGATGGAAAAGCACAGGTAACCGTAGAATATGAAGATGGAAAACCAGTGAGACTGGAAAGTGTTGTTGTTTCCTGCCAGCATGGTGCAGAAAAGAACCTGAAGAAGTTAGATGCCGAGATCAGAGAGAAAGTGCTTCGCTCAGCACTCAGATTACTGCCGCCGGATGAGGATACGAAGATTCTGATCAATCCGTCAGGAAAATTTGTGTGCGGAGGATTTGATGCAGATACCGGACTGACCGGAAGAAAGCTGATGGTGGATACTTATGGAAGTATGGTTCCGCATGGCGGCGGTGCATTTTCAGGAAAGGACTGTTCGAAAGTAGACCGTTCGGCAGCTTATATGGCAAGGTATATCGCCAAAAATATAGTAGCTGCTGAGTTTGCAAGCAAGTGTCAGGTGTCTTTGGCTTATGCAATCGGAGTAGCAGAGCCGGTTATGATTGAGGTAGACACCTTTGGTACAGGAAAAGTGTGTGCGGATGATTGTCTGGCGGCAGCAATCCCACTGGTGTTTGGAGTGACACCTGTTCAGATCATGGAATCCCTTCGACTGAACCGTCCGATTTTCCGGCAGACGGCAGTTTTTGGTCATTTTGGAAGAAAGGAGTTTCCTTGGGAGCGGACGGATAAGGTACTGGCTCTTCAGGATGCAATTCTGTAATGCCCTGGGTAACGGAAGAAGAGATTCAGGCAGCAAAAAATATGACTGCGTATGAGTATTTGCGGACGCATCAGGCACAGCGGTTGCAAAAGACAAGAACCAGAAATGAATGGCAGTTGACGGACCATGACAGTTTTAAAATCAATGAACTGTCCAGCAAATGGCATTGGAAATCCAGAGATATCGGTGGCGTGTCCGCACTGCGGTTCCTGATTGAAGTAGATGGAATGAAATTTACAGATGCCGTAAAACTGTTGTGCGAAGAGAGTCCGTCTTTTATTCCGACACAGTCTGCGAAAAAGGAAAAACCACCCTTTAAGCTGCCGGAGAGATATTGTAATTGCAGACGAATCAGGGCTTATTTAAACCACAGAGGAATCAGCGATGAAGTGATCACGTATTGCATTTCGCATGAAATCCTTTATGAAAGTGTCCCGTACCATAACGCTGTTTTTGTTGGAAAAGATGAATCCGGAAAAGCAAGATATGCATTCCTGCGAGGAATCTATGAAAAAAACGGGAAAGGATTCAAGATGGAGCAGACCGGGAGTGAAAAAAAGTACAGCTTTTGTATTCCACCTGAAAGAGAAACAAAACGAGTTGTCGTATATGAAGCGTGTATTGATGCACTGGCCCACATGACACTGGAAGAAGGAAAGAGGGATAAATATCGTCTTTCCCTTGGAGGAATCGCTGCTCCGAAAGAAAACACACAGATACAGAGTGAACGTTTTAAAAAGCTGCCGGATGCACTGGAAGAGTTTCTGAAGAACCATCCGGAAATCAAAGAAATTGAAATCTGCACCGATAATGACTTTGCCGGGAGATGGGCGAAAGAACAGATGAAAAAACATTACGAGGGAACGTATCAGATTA
>ENA-OPSK01002497-OPSK01002497.1-human-gut-metagenome-genome-assembly--contig:-NODE-2497-length-10889-cov-3.034429_pt1 | contig 10889 bp, 8 predicted proteins | sample MGYA00241807_ERZ501905 | MGnify/ENA primary metagenome ERZ501905 (study PRJEB25962, sample SAMEA2042111) | human gut metagenome | biome: human gut; feature: human-associated habitat; material: faeces...
CCATGTCACCGAAATAATTCCTTATAACAGATATTCCAATAACATTACCAAAATTCCAGATAAGAAGCAAAGCTCCTGGAAAAAACGGGAGCCAAATTCTTCTTTTGTTTGGAATTTTACTTTTTTTAGTCAAAATCACTTCCATTGCAATCAGACAGAAAATTGCCCAAATCTGGACAGCAAAGAAAATCGGTCCATACTGATACTCTGCATCTGAGAATGGCTTTTCGCCAGGAAAAGAAAATACAAGCTGATGAAAATCATTTGTAATAACTAAAAGAGCTAATAAAATTGCCGGAAGCACAAGAGCTAATGTGCGAACCCTTGTATTCTTCTCCTCTTCTTCTCCCATCAATATTGCTGCATTAAGTCCCAGCGTCGGAATCATCGTACATGGAATATAATACAAATACCAACACATTCTTCTACTGAATACTTCCATTAAAATATGATATTTTATACTTCGCAAAAAAATCCAAAAAACCATCAGGCTGGCGATTTCAACAAGACATCTTCTGATTTTGGAATTTACTACTCTCTTTTGCAAATAAATCCCCCATGCTATATATAAACCCAGATACAGACAAGTACGGCTCTGATCTAATATTATATTTTCGATATCCGATGTCTTTTTCACATGGCGGCAAAGCAATGCTGCCGCCACACATACGAAAACCGCTATGTAGGATACTCTTCTCTTTTTTGAATATGACATTCTATCACTTTCCCCAAATATATCACATTTACAACCAACTTTTTAATAATTAACCTTATTTTTTCAGTTTTTTACTTTTTTCGTAATCTTTTAGCTCATCTGTCGCTTCATCTGCCAGTAAATATAAGAATACTACATTAAATATTGTCATTAACCCAATTCCAACATCTCCAAGGTCCCATACAAATGTATACGCTGCAATACCTCCGATGAACAACATGATAAGTGCGAGCACTTTATAGGCTGTCTGCCAGCACCATTTATCCCCAAATAAATAGGCGACATTACTGCGGGCGTAAAACAGAATTCCGAGAAATGTTGAAAAGCTAAATAAAAATAATGTAACTGCGATAAATATAACTCCAAATCGTCCCATATGATATCCCATCGCTGTTTGAAGCAATTCCATTCCTGTCAATCCTTCTGTCAACTCCTGCGGAGCCAGAAGCATAATCATTGCTGTACATGTACAAATGATGATGGTATCCACAAATACGCCAAGAGCCTGAACTAATCCTGCCTGTGCCGGTCTGTGACAATCTGCTGCTGCAGCGGCACATGGAGCTGAACCGGAACCGGCTTCATTTGAGAACAATCCTCTTTTCACACCGTTCATAATAACTGCACCGATTCCTCCTGCCGCTGCCTGACGAAGTCCAAATGCTTCTTCAAATATTCTTGTAAATACTGCCGGAACATGTCCAATATTTGTTATGATAATAAATAATGTGATTGCAAAATAGCATACCGCCATAACCGGAACCATAAAATCTAATACCTTAACCGTAGCATTTTTTCGTAATACAATTACCGCAGCTACCGCAACAAGAAGAATTGTTGTATATAACGGCGGAATATCAAATGCATTCTGGAACGAAGAAGCTACTGAATTACTGATTACCTGACTGATTCCACACCAGCAGACCAGACCTGAAATAGCAAACAATACTGCCCAGATTACTTTTTTATGTTTCTTCCCTGTTTTTGCTTCTACACAATCATGGATATAATATGCCGGTCCTCCACGAAATCCGCCATACAATGGATCTTTCTGCTTATGAAGCTGTGCCAGCGTTGCCTCTGCAAATGCTGTACACGAACCGATCAAAGCCATAAGCCACATCCAGAAGACGGATCCGGCTCCTCCGACCGATATTGCCGCTACAACACCGACAAGATTTCCCATTCCTACTCTGGTTGCTGTAGATACCAGCAATGTCTGAAATGTCGATAAACTTGATTTTTCTTCTTTTTTCTCTACAAGAGCTCTCACCATATCCGGCATCAGTCGGATTGATAAAAATTTTGTGCGGATTGTAAAGTAAATTCCTGTCGGAATCAACAATATAATAAGTAATGAAATCCCGATACTGCTTCCTCCGGGCAATGGAATGTGAAGCAAATCTCCCCACAAAAAACTATAGATTTTTTCAATTAAAGCAACTATCATTTTATTCTCCTCTGCCATGTTTTGCCAATTATTTTGACATTCATACCTTTCTTCACCGTTTCCCCTACGGATTCTTATTCATTATACCAACTTAACACATTAAACCGGTAAAATCAATCCATCCTTTTATTGATTTTTCTTATATTTTCTGATATTATATTTTTTGTATGTTTCGCTGGTGAATTTTTACAAATCACAGCGATTTTTTATTTTTTTAACTTTGCTTAGCAGAATTTTGTTTCTATTTAGGAAGAGAGGATTTTTTATGTTACATACTATTGAAACTGTCAACTCTGCCGTAAACAACTTTATCTGGGGTGTTCCGGCTATGATCTGCATTATCGGTGTGGGTCTTTATCTAAGTATCCGAACCCGCTTTTTGCAGATTCGCAAATTTCCATATGCCATTAAAACAACAATCGGTCGTATTTTTCGGAAAAGAGATGCCAGTGATGGTGCGATCACGCCATTCCAGGCTGTCTGTACCGCACTTGCCGCCACTGTCGGAACCGGTAATATTGCCGGTGTCGCAGGAGCTATTGCAATCGGTGGTCCCGGAGCAGTCTTCTGGATGTGGATTTCTGCGATTCTCGGAATGTGTACAAAATTCGCCGAAGTAACACTGGCGGTCCATTTCCGTGAAACAAATGAAAACGGAGAACTTGTCGGCGGTCCTATGTACTATATCAAAAATGGTCTTGGCAAAAACTGGCAGTGGCTTGCCGTTTTGTTCTCAGTATTTGGAGTACTTACCGTATTTGGAACCGGTAATGCGACACAGGTCAACACAATTACGACTGCCATTGACTCTGCGCTGCTGAATTATCACATCATTTCACAGGATATGATCTCACAGGCAAACTTCATTCAAGGTATCATTCTTACACTTTTAGTCGGGATGGTTCTTCTCGGCGGTGTAAAACGAATCGGAAAAGTAACTGAAAAACTTGTGCCATTTATGGCATTATTCTATATTCTCCTCGCCCTCGGCGTTATTTTCCTGAATATAGAAAATATCCCTGCCGTATTTGCTTCCATCTTTGAGGGGGCATTTAACCCACGCTCTGTCACAGGAGGAATCGTTGGAAGTGCATTTATGACATTGAAAAAAGGTGTTTCCCGCGGAATCTTCTCAAACGAAGCCGGACTTGGTACAGGTTCCATCGCACACGCTTGTGCAGACACTCAGAAACCTGTCAAACAAGGTTTCTTCGGAGTATTTGAAGTATTTACCGACACCATTGTCATTTGCACACTGACAGCACTTGTAATCCTTTGCAGCGGCGTACCGATTGCATATGGCGAGGCTGCCGGAGCTGAGCTTACAATCCTTGGATTCACATCCACATATGGAAACTGGGTATCTATATTTACGGCTGTTTCCATGTGCTGTTTTGCATTTTCTACAATTATCGGATGGGGATTATATGGAGCTCGCTGCATTGAATTTATTTTCTCTGCAAAGGTCATCAAACCTTTTATGATCGTATATTCTCTCGTTGCAATGCTCGGTGCTACTATGGACCTTGGACTTGTATGGAATATCGCAGATACCTTCAATGGTCTGATGGCAATTCCAAACTTAATTGCACTGTTCTTGTTATCTGGAACGGTCTTCACGCTTGTAAATGAATATAAAGAATTTGACTAAACATCACGAAAAGCCCTGTTAACATCCGTTAACGAGGGCTTTTCTCTTGTATTTTTTTACTTTTTCGAATCACATTCACAATCGTTCCAACTAAAAAGATTGCCAGGGCGATCATCCCTGCAATTTCCAATGTCTGCGCAAAGTAAAATGCACATTTTGCCTGATTTCCTGCCACCAGATAATAAACGATCCGATACATCCCCGCTCCCGGTACTGTCGGAAGTATTCCCGGAATAAGAAATATTGTAACCGGTGCGCGAAATCCCTTCGCAAAAATATGTGACAATATTGTAATTGCTAATGCAGAAAAAAATGCTGCAAGTACTGCATCTGTCTTGACAATATTAAGACAGAACAAATAAACAGTTCCTCCCACCGCTCCGATCACACCGGCTAAAGGAAGATATTTTTTCGGACATTCAATAATGATTGCGAAGCATACAATTGCAATAAATGATCCAATTGCACCACCTAAAAGTCTCATCACAGAACAACACCTCCTGTCCCCATAATTCCGGTTGCCGCCATTGCCAGTGCAACTCCTAATGCCACAGATACCGCACACAGAAATGCTTCCAGAATCCTTGCACAACCTGACAAATAGTCCCCCTGAAGGGTGTCACGTATTGCAGTTGTGATCGCAACTCCCGGAACAAGTGGCATAATACCACTGATGATTACCGTATCCATATTCATAGCCGGAAACTGCCTCTTCAAAAAAATAGCCATCAGTGCCAATCCAAAAGATGACAAAACATCTTGTATAAACCCTTGTATCTTTAATTTCTTTCCTATTGTCACAATTAGTGCAAGCACTGTCCCTGCCGCGGACGCACCGGCCACCTCCAGCCATCCTCCATTAAATAATGGAGCAAATCCTCCGCAGATACAGACTGTCGCAATATTATATATAGCTCTTCGATACTGTTTTGTTTCAATCTGTTGCAATTCCTTGTAAGCTTCTTCCAGTGAGATTTTCCCCTCACAAAATCGTCTGGAAATATCATTTGCGATAGCGATCCGATTCAAATTATTTCCTCTGGATTCCACTCTCCGAATTACTGTGATTGTTTCCATATCCGGATTATCTATCGTTGCCACAATTCCAGTCATCAACACGATCGTATCTACATTTTCCACATGAGCCATATTCAGGATATGGCGGATCGTATCCTCTACACGATACGCTTCCGCTCCACTTTTCAACATAATCTCCCCTGCAAGAATTGCTGTATTCATCAACAACTTATAATCCATTTTCGTTCCTCATCTTATATTTTACGGAGTGAATGTCCCACACTCACTCCGTCTTTTACTTTCTTATTCTGTTCTGTCCTTCTCCACAGACGTTGCACAGTATATTACCCATGCAAGAAATACAATTGCAAATATCATCCAGCCAACAAAAATTCCTGTTCCCATATCTTTAAATTTATCATAATACCCCTTCAGATAAATAACAATGATAATTGCCGGAATTCCGTAGCTTACATAACCACGAAGTGTTTTTGGAAACTTCATACCACTTCCTGTATTAACCTCTTTAATAAATGCATCCCATCCCCAGCCGTTCTTTCTTGTACAGAATAATACATAGCCAAGACTTCCCAGTGGAAGCAGATTATTAGATACAATAAAATCTTCCAGGTCCATGATTGTGCTTCCCTCACCAAGAAGCTGCACACCTGACCAGACATTAAATCCAAGCACACATGGAATACTTAAAATGATAATCAACGTTGCACATACAAGCACGCTCTTCTTTCTTCTCCAGCCAAGCAGCTCCATATTGAACATAACCAGATTTTCAAACACAGCAATAATTGTTGACAATGCTGCAAATGTCAAGAATAAGAAGAATAAGAATGACCAGATTCTTCCGCCACTCATCTGTGCAAAAATATTTGGCAATGTTATAAAGATAAGACTCGGACCTGCTCCCGGCTCGATTCCGTATGCAAAACATGCCGGAATGATAATAAATCCTGCTGTCAGGGCAACAAATGTATCAAGAAGCATAATATTTACTGCTTCGCCGGTCAGACTTCTGGACTGATCCAGATAGCTTCCAAAGATCAACATCGCACCAATACCGATCGACAATGTGAAAAACGCCTGGCTCAATGCTGCAAATACCACATTACCGATTCCACTTTCCACCATCTTATGGAAATCAGGGATTAAATAAAAACTGATTCCCTCTCCGGCACCTGCCATTGTCACAGAACGAATGGCAAGAACTACCATAATCAGAATCAACGCCGTCATCATCACTTTTGTAACACGCTCAATCCCATTATTTAACCCAAACATACATACTGCAAAGCCAATCACACAAATCAGAATTGTCCAGAACAACATCGTCGGTACATCTGTAAGCATCTGAGAAAATTGTGTTGAAATATTATCAGAAGATGCATTCACAAAACTGCCTCGAATCCCCTTGTAACAATAATACATCAACCATCCACCAACAGTTGTATAGAACATCATCAACATATAACATCCGATGATTCCAATAAATTTTAATGGGGTCCATTTCCCATTTTTCGACTGTAGTTCATCAAAACTAAGTGCAACACTCTTTCGACTGCCTCTTCCGACCGCAAATTCACATACCAGTACCGGAATTCCCAAAATAATTAAAAACAACAAATATATTAAAATAAATGCCGCCCCTCCATATGCACCGCAAATGTAAGGGAATTTCCAGACATTACCGATTCCGATAGCACATCCGGCAGACACCAGAATAAATCCCAATCGGGAACCAAATGACTCTCTTTTCATATATACCTCCAAAAACTCTCAAATGTTTTCATGCTTTACCAGTTTAACACAAAAACAGCAGAAATTTCAATGCTATGCTGTTTTTATACCACATATCTTTGAAATCTCTGCTGTTTTTTTAATTCAATTCTTGAAACAAACCTTTTAATGTCGGGTAAATCTGTCTGAATTTCTGATAACGCTCTTCATATTTTGCTACCAGTTCTGCATCCGGTTCCACCGTATCTACAATTTTCACAAGCTTCTCTGTTGCTTCTTCAACGCTTGCAAATTCTTTGCAGCCTACCGCTGCCAAAATCGCTCCGCCATATCCAGGACCTTCTTCGCTTTCAATAACATCCACCTTCAAATTCATTACATTTGCAACAATCTTTTTCCAAAGCGGACTCTTTGCTCCGCCTCCGCAAATTTTTGTACGCTCAATCTGGATTCCAAGACTTCTTGCCACTTCCAAAGAATCACGTAACCCAAATGCAACACCTTCCAGAACTGCCTGTGTCATATCCTCTCTTGTTGTATCCATTGTCATTCCGATAAATGTTGCTCTTGCCTTTGGATCATTGTGCGGTGAACGCTCTCCCATCAAATATGGAAGATAAAACACCTTGTTTTCTCCAAGTTTACGAATCTGTTCCTGCTCTTTTGCATATTCTTTTGTCTTCAGAATCTCATCCATCCACCATTTATTGCAAGATGCTGCGCTTAACATACATCCCATCAAATGATAGTAACCATCTGCATGGTCGAATGAATGTAAGGCGTTATGTTCATCCACTCCAAATTTCTTACTAGAAATAAAAATGGTTCCTGATGTTCCAAGAGAAATATTACATCTTCCTTCTCCAACCGTTCCTGTTCCAACCGCCGCTGCTGCATTATCTCCTGCTCCGGCAATTACTTTCACACTCGTCGGGATTCCAAGCTCTTCTGCAATCTCTGGTTTCACATTTCCGACCACTTCATAACTCTCATATAGTGTCGGAAGCTGTTCCTCTTTTACATTACAGATTTCCAACATCTCTTTTGACCAACATTTGTGCTCTACATCAAGTAACAACATACCGGATGCATCCGAATAATCCGTGCAGTGAACACCGCTTAACACATATGCAAGATAATCCTTTGGTAACATGATTTTATTAATCTTTGCAAAATTCTCCGGTTCCTGTTCTTTCAGCCAGAGAATCTTCGGTGCTGTAAATCCTGCAAATGCAATGTTTGCCGTATATTTTGAAAGCTTATCCTTTCCGATTACTTCGTTCAGATAATCTGTCTCTTTTGTTGTTCTTCCATCATTCCATAAAATTGCCGGACGGATCACTTCATCATTCTCATCTAACACAACCAGTCCGTGCATCTGTCCGCCAAAGCTGATTCCTGCAATCTGACTCTTGTCCGCGTCTGCGATCAATTCTTTGATTCCTGCCAGTGACTGCTCTTTCCAGTCCTGCGGATTTTGTTCTGACCAGCCCGGATGTGGAAAACTAAGCGGATATTCTTTTGAAACAATATTATGAATCTTTCCCTTTTCATCCATCAACAATAACTTTACTGCCGATGTTCCAAGATCTACTCCTATATATAACATAATCTAAAAATCCTTTCTTTACCTAAACGCTTAGCAAGGTCTTTTCGAGCTTAGCGTTTAGGTACACCTCGGCATCAGACGAGGTCTTTTCGAGTCGATGTCCGAGCGTGTTTCCGCACCATTTATATCCTATGCCCAAGGATTCTCTGTTGGGTAGCGTACTCCTGCCGGCTGGTTATATCCGATTTCTTCTACCGGCACACCAATATATTTGAATACTTCAAATAATGCTTTTCCGTAGTTACCGAATGCAACTGCTCCGTGATGTGGGAAATTCTTCTCAATCAGTACATGACGATAAAATCTTCCCATTTCCGGAATCGCAAATACACCGATTGCTCCAAATGAACGGCTTGCTACAGGAAGTACTTCACCCTGTGCTATGTATGCACGAAGTTTGTTGTCTGATGTACTCTGCAGGCGATAGAATGTAATATCTCCAGGCACGATATCTCCTTCCAATGTTCCCTGTGTCACTTCTTCCGGCAATGCTCTTGCCATAATAAGCTGATATCTCATTTCACAGAACGATAATTTACTTGATGCTGTGTTTCCACAATGAAATCCCATAAATGTATCTTTGTGTGTGTAAGGGAATTTTCCTTCAATATCTTCTTTGTACATATCTGCAGGCACGTTGTTGTTAATATCAAGCAATGTAACTGTGTCCTGACTTACAACGGTTCCTATGAATTCACTCAATGCTCCGTAAATATCAACCTCGCAGGATACAGGGATTCCCTGTGCTGTCAAACGGCTGTTTACATAACATGGTACAAAACCCAACTGTGTCTGGAATGCAGGCCAGCATTTTCCTGCAATCGCAACATATTTACGATATCCTCTGTGTTCCTTAATCCAATCTTTTAATGTCAATTCATACTGAGCAAGCTTTGGAAGAACTTCCGGTTTTTTATTACCTTCGCCAAGCTCTTCTTCCATCTCTTTTACGATTGCAGGGATTCTCTCATCTCCTTCGTGTTTGTTGAATGCCTCAAACAAATCAAGCTCTGAATTTTCTTCAATCTCAACACCAAGATTGTATAACTGCTGGATTGGAGCATTACATGCAAGGAAATTCAGTGGACGTGGTCCAAAGCTGATGATCTTCAAATCATTTAATCCGATGATTGCACGTGCGATTGGACGGAATTCAGCAATCATGTCAGCACACTCTTCTGCTGTTCCGATTGGATACTCCGGAATATATGCTTTGATATTTCTCAATTTCAAATTATAACTTGCATTGAGCATTCCACAGTAAGCATCTCCTCTTCCCTGAATCAGATTGTCTCCTGTCTCCTCTGCTGCTGCAACAAACATCTTTGGGCCTTCAAAATGTTTTGCAAGTAATGTCTCTGCAATCTCCGGTCCAAAGTTTCCAAGATATACAACCAACGCATTACATCCTTGTGCTTTAATATCTTCCAATGCCTGTACCATATGGATTTCACTCTCTACGATACAGATTGGACATTCGTAAATGTCGGCCTCTCCATATTTTGCTTTATACGCATTCATAAGTGCTGCTCTTCTGTTTACAGATAAGCTCTCCGGGAAACAATCTCTACTTACTGCTACAACTCCGATTTTCAATTCTGGCATATTACTCATCTTTTATACCAACCTTTCTTTTTGTTTTATATCTGTTATATTTTCTCATTATTTTCGTTTCTGGTTTCATTCGCCATACAAATAGCCGGCGGTTTTCCACACACTCCGTGAATCTCAAACAAGTTATTCACTTACAATGTGATATTTTCACCCTGTAATCCACAAAATACACCTTCGATTCCAGCTTCTTCATGTGCAATCAGCCATTTATTCTTTGCTGTGATCAGCTTATCTTCCCCATTCTCTCCAATAGGAAATGTAAGCTCTGTATTCGTTCCAGCTGAAAGAACTACAACACAACGGAATCCGCCTTCAACTGCCGTACATGGTGCATAATGCAATGTTGTTGCATACATTTCCACTACTGTCCCAGCCGGAACATAAAATGCTTCTACAAGAGAAGTATCATATGTAAAATCCTCTTTTACATCCTGCTGTGAACCAAGCAATAAAATCATATCTGTAACTGCAATATTAATCTCTGATGAGCGGTGATACTCCAATGCATTTAACTTGTTATTATCGCCGTTGCAATACCCTATCTGAATCGGTAATCCACCATAAGCACGATTCTGGAATGCTTCTGCTTCCGGAAGTGCTTCCATCTCTTCTACGGATGGCACATATATGACCTCTTTCGGAAGTGGAGTATGCTCCATTTCTTTTAAGATTCTGTCAATGGTATACCCTTCCAGAATACGTCCGTACTTTTTGAAAGAAGCATCTGTAATTTTCTGTATCTCCATGATTTCTGGTCCCTCCTTACTTTAAACGCTTTGCGAGGTATTTTCGAGCTTAGCGTTTATGTGCACTTCGGCATCAGACGAGGTATTTTCGAGTCGATGTCCGAAGGTGTTTCCTTACCTAAACGCTTTGCGAGATCCTGTATCTTCAATATAACAAGATTTTGCAGCTTCTTCGACCAAATACTTATCCAATGTATGGCACTTTTTTGTCTTTTTTGTGTTTTAGTCACGATATTGTCCATGCGTAAAATTGTTATTTAATTCACGACGGCCTCTAAGTAAGAAAAAGACTATGCACTCCTGCTCAGCTTCGTCGGGCAAGCCCGACTCCAATT
>ENA-OPSK01002501-OPSK01002501.1-human-gut-metagenome-genome-assembly--contig:-NODE-2501-length-10877-cov-2.284421_pt1 | contig 10877 bp, 8 predicted proteins | sample MGYA00241807_ERZ501905 | MGnify/ENA primary metagenome ERZ501905 (study PRJEB25962, sample SAMEA2042111) | human gut metagenome | biome: human gut; feature: human-associated habitat; material: faeces...
GCTGCAGCACTGAGGAGCTGGAACGGCTGGATGCCCGCAAGGCGGCGCTGGATCTGATCCTCAACAGTGAAAGCACCTGCGTCACCCCCTGCGGCGTGGTCTATGACAACGACATGAAGCTGGAACACCACTACGATGGCCAGCACTTCCCATGCTATCTCTGTCAGCCTGCCATGCTGGTGGTGGGTATTTTCCCGAAGAATGCGCCGGAGGGATCAAGCGAGACCACATGGCTGACCCTGCCCTGTTCTGAGCAGTAGCTCAAGCGCGGCATACAGCAGTCCGGCCTGGACTTGGGCACGGCCAACATCCGGTATGAGGCTGTCATGCTTCCCTGGGAGGTGACGCAGGTGCTGGCCCCGGAAAGGGAAAGTCCCGTTGCCCTGAATATGGTCATTGCCCAGGACACCGAGTATGTCCTGCTGGACGAGCCCACCTCCTCGCTGGATTCCGATACCGAACGGACGCTGCTGGAACGGCTTTCACATACCATTCAAGGCAAGACCCTCATCATTATCACCCACCAGGAACAGACGGCACGGCTCTGTAACGCCGTTATCAGGATGCATCCGGTGGGCTCCCCCGGCAAGTGACGCCTACGTGAGACTGCGGGATGGCCGGGAACGGGGCCGATCGCGCAGGTATAAAACAAAAGCAGGGAAGTCCGGGGCTTATCCCGGCTTCCCTGCCGACGGGGAGGCGGCATCATTGCTATGCGTGCAGTCCGACTGCCATATCAAACTGGTTGGATGTTGAGATGAAATTATGGCACGCATGCCCGCTTCCCTTCGTATATAATTCCTTATCCGGATGATACGCCGCCTCCCGATGACGGACAGCCGCGGTATGAATTCCGATAAATACGGTATTCCAAATATCCATATCCGAACCACGCCTGGCCCGGATATGGATAAGCAAACAAAACAAACAAATGATAGCGGATTTAATTCGTACAGCCGGAAATACCACATTCCACGGCTGTGGTATGAACCCGCCAGGGGTATATATTGTTCTGACAGTGTGTCGTATTCATGGTTCATACAGTTCCTACAGGGCGGAATTGTCCATGTCTTGTGCCGCACTTCCCTGTTGTCAATATCCCGGATTTTGCGTAAGCGCGGGCAAAAGGTTTATTTCGGATTGCGGAAAAGGCATGAGAAGCTCGTAGGCTTCGCATCCGGCCACGGCCTGTGCCTGCCCGGTCCGTTTCAACATGATCCAATAGCCCCAGTCTTGCTTCCGCGTTTTCCATTCGTCCGGCAGGGCCGACTTGTCCGCAGTGTCCTCCATACCGGCCTCTTTGAGCAGCAGGGCGGTTTTCGCGGGTGTATAGTTCGCAAGGCTTTCACCGAAAACGCGGTACATTTCGGGCTCGGACGATTCCTCGACCGCAATGCTGAAATCGGACTGACAGTCGCGAAGCAGGTATCCCGCCTCGTCATTGTAGCCCAGGCTCAAAGCGATTTCGGCACGGAGGGCCTTGACGGTCTCCATAGTGATGCGCCACCCGCCTTCGGGCAAACGGGTGATGTCTTGCAGTTCATTGAGCAGTCCCCAACAAAGGTCTTGCGGTGACCGTACGGGGGAATGCAGGATTTCATCGTAATTGTTGGAAGTGGCGGGCACCGTAATGTAAGGCACACTGCCCCACAGTTGTGACAGGTTGTAATAGACCATGCATCTCAAGGCTTTCGCCTCGTTGATGTAAGCGGTACGCTCATAGGAGCCGTCAAAGGCTTCAAGGCATTTATCACCATATTGGCGTTGCTGATGACAAGGTAGGCCGCACTCCACACATCGGCCACATGACTGTCATACGGAGTAATGACGGACGCAGGGTGTTCATCAAAGTCTTTCCCCGTAAGCCTTATCTTCTCCAGCAGCAACTGCCTGTACTCATAACTCCGTAAGTTGCTGTAAATGCCAAGGATTGCATTTTGCACAGCTTTCCTCTTCCCAGAAACTTTCTTCCTCGTTGGGATAGATCGGAGCCGGTTCTAATACATCACAATTGTTTTCCACCTCCTTTCTCAGCTCGTTGATTTTTTCCTCGCCTCCATCGTACCGGGTAAGCATGACGGCGGAATCACCATCGGTGAGCGACATGCTGTTGCCCGTAATGCCTGCCACCGCGACAAGCACTTCCCCTACTGCGAGTTTCATGGTAAGCAGATTCTCTACGAGCGTGTATTAGAACGACATGCCTTCCACCGTCCATCCCGTATGATATCCGGTCACATCTGGTATTGACGAGTAGGTGTAAGTCACCAACTCCCCTGTCCCTTCCTTGTGAAATTCAACGGTATAAATCGTTCCGTTCTCGGTGCTGTACCAGTTTCCGGTCAAACCGCCCTGCACGATAACATCCTCGTCGGAGTCGGAGCAGGCAGCGAGTACAAAGGCGCACGCCATGAAACATAAAAAAGTGCATATATTCATCATAATTGTATAACAGATGGTTTGTATTCAGATCATAATTCATAATACCATGTCAAGAAATCCTTCCGGAATGACAATTGACAGGTTAATAATTTTTTTTCTGACAAATAGAAATGTAAGGAAGACAGAGTCTTCCGCCTTCCTTACAATCCCCGCGCTTTTCACAAAGGACGGGGAAGGTCTCTTCTAACATTTTTAGGTCCATTCCGCCGGACTCCTCCGGAAAATGAACATGGGGTAACCCATGTGCTTTTCACAAAGGACATAGGCTTTAACATCTTTTTACTTCCCCGGCTATATTTGTTTTCCGGCCGGGAAACGGAAATATGCGGCCTGTCTGAAATCCGGTCTTGTGTATGGAAATCCGCGTCAGGGCTTTCGCCCTGCCTGACGGCTGACCGGAATCGGACAAGTTCCTATATGAACAAATGTTTTATTCCCCACGTGTGATAACCGCACGGCTCAAACGCGGGTCGTTGTAGAACATGTTGTCCACACCGCCCTTGTAGTCGATACGGAGCTGTTTCTCGCTGACGCCGAACTCTTTCACCAGGCAGTTGTAAACGTTCTCAGCGCGTTCCTTGCTCAGGCGTTCGTTGCCCTTGCTGCTGCCCGTTCCCGCATCGGCATAACCGGTGATGGTATATACGGTTTCCGGATCGCCCGACTTGATGATTTCGGCCAGCAGACCCAAGTCGGCGCGCGCCTCGTTGCTCAGCTTTGTCTTGTTGATCTTGAAGGTGACGAGGTTGGCGGCGGCAATCTTCTTCACGATGGTCTGTGCCTTCTGCCTGTCGCCATCGGCAAGGGCTTTCTTCAAGCGGTCGTTCTCCACGCTCATGTCGTTCAGTTTCCGGCGCATGCTTTCCAGGTCACCGTAATTGTAACGGTAAACGGTCTTGCTGCGGTCCCAGCCGCGTTGCTTGAACTTGTACGTCAGGCCGATGGTGGCGGAAAGGTTCCCCTCACCGAAACGGCCGCCGCCCTCACCGTCGAAACGGTCGTTGACGAACATGCCGCGCACATCAAGGTTCAGGGCCAGCGCATCGCAGAAGTGCCAGGAAGTCAGGATACCGAGGTTGGCGCTCACCTCCTTGGAAGATGGAGAGTCATAGACACGTGCCCAGCCGAGGCCGGCATAAGGACTGAGATCCCATTTGCGGTTCTCATTATATCCGCCAAAGAGGTTCAGGACATTGAAGAGCACATCGGCGTGGAGGTTGCCCATCTTGTATTTGGAATACTGGAGGTCGTCGCCCGGCACGCCGGCCCATCCGGGCACATGTTTGCCTGTCCCGTGGGTGATGTCGCATTCCCAGTCATCACGTGTGGCACCCTTGCTTTTCAGTCCGCTGTACATGAAGCGGACACCGATTCCCGGAGTGAACCACTTGCCGATGGCAATATCCAGTGCCGGGGCAATGCGGTCGCCGAAGTCTATTTGCTTGTCATGGTCGCCAAAATATACCTGCCCACCGGCACCCACGCTGATGAACCAGTTGTCCCAGAAACGGTTGGTTTCCACCTTGTACTTGTCCGTGCTGTACTCCACCTTTTCTTCCGTATCGGAAGTCTGTGCGAAGGCCGGACAAAGAGCCACTGCGCACAAGGCGGTCAAAAAGATTTTCTTAGTCATATTCAATCAACTGTTAATGATTTGTTTCTTTATATTACTCTTGGCACTGATAGCCTCTGAAAAGTATTGATGCCAAGAATAAGAAAGTTTTTTGCTTGAAAGCAAGAGACAGGCTTACTACTTTTTCAGCCTTACGACAAAGGTGCCGTGTGCCGCAAGTGAGCCGGTCAATGATGACGAAGCAGAAAGGGTTCCTGCGTCTTTCTGTCCGATAAGGTCTCTTACCGAATAGGATGTGCTTGGGTCAAGAGCATCGTAGTCGGTCATAGAAATGGTATAAGTCGCAGAGTTATCGCTGAGGTTGACAACGGCAATCGCTACATCGCCATTGGCAAGGTCCTTCTGATAGTAATCGATGCCATTGGCACTCTTGATATACTCAGCACCCTGTCCCAGGGCATCTTGGTTGATGGCGATAAGCTCTTCGTTCTTGACAAGCGCGAGGTCGTGCGCCAAGTCGGCCGAACTCATATCCTTGGTCATGTCGAAGCCCAGAAGGATAGGAGAACTCCACATGCACCACATGGCAAACGAGGTCTCGGCTTCGGTTGAAGTGAGTCCACCCGCCTGATTGTAAACGCAGTCGCTCGACGACTGGCCGCTACCGCGGATACCGACGCAAATCATGTCGGCATCGTTGTAACGGTTGATTCCGACATACGGCCAAAGGTGGCGCATCAGTACGATGGTGTTGTGCACACCCACGCCGTTAGCATTCTCATCGCCGTCATTCTTTTTACCAAATAGGCCGCTGCTGATTTTGCCCCACCAGCCGTCGCGGTGATCATAAGTCATGCGCCAGCAGGTCGCACCGGTCTCGGCACCCCACTTCCATGGGTCGTGGATACCCCATTCGCACATGTACAGCATCAGACCGCGGTCTTTGAGCGCCTTGCCCATCTTGGTGTAGAGTTCCTGCGCCTTACCGGACGTGTTCCAGTAACTGCCCAGGCCGTCATATCCATCAACAAAGCTCGATGAAGTTGCACCGGTAGGAGCCATGTCAAGGTCATAATACCAGTCTTCTTTCACGAAGTCATAGCCCCAGTCCTTATAGTCCTGTGCATGGAGTTCCTCGTAGCCGTACGATGCGAAGTACTTCTCGCAGGTCTTGGTTCCGCAATCGGTATAGATACCGGCTTTCAGACCGTAGTCGTGAATCAGGTTCGCCATGCGCGCCATGCCGTTTACGCCATTCGTCGTGGGAAACTTGCTTTCATCGGGAATCTGGTGGCCGTTGTCGTTCTCACTTTTCACCTGCCAGCAGTCATCTACGCCGAAGTATCTGTAACCGGCGTCAATAAGGCCTTTTTCCTTCATTCCTACAAGCTGGCTCGCGAGGATGTCGTAGCCAATCTTGTCTTTAAAGACATTCCAGGTCTGCCAGCCCATCATGGGGGTGGGCGACTGGAGATCGGCGGCCCGGGCGGCCACGTGGAACTTGATGCCTTCTTTATAGGTAGTGCCCCCTACGGTGAATTCCACCGAATAGACATAGTCGCCGGCGGTGGGAGCCTTACCTTCCACAAGGCAGCGGCCGGCGTTCCAGGTCAGTCCCTCCGGCAGGTTGTAGACACGCTTGACGCCATCCTTTACGGGCACAACCGCATGATATTGCTGCGAGGTGCTTTGCGGCACGCGGATTTTGTGCATGAAGGGTTGCCCCGCAATGGCAAAAACGGTGTTGGCGCATGCCAGACGGCTCTGCAGGCCGGTCACCCAAGCGGCGTTCTCCTCCTTGGCATCGGGATTCTCCTCCATCGTCCACTTGTCTTTGAAGCGCGACAGGGTGAGAGGTACCGTGTAATAGGTATTGGACTTGAACGCATCGGCTTTCATCGTCTCGGTGAAGGTGATGATGTGCAGGTTGGTCTTGATCTGAATGCTGATTTCCGTCCCCGCAATGCCCGTGACGGGAGCCACGTTCATGTAGCCGTGGAAGGTGGAGGCGGACAGTTCCGGCGTATCCGTCCATTCCATTGTCACGGTGGAGGCATCGGTGGCCGGCGTGAAGGTGACGGCACGGGTGGAAAGGTCACAAGTGAAGCCGCCGCCGAGCTGCTTGCCGGGGACGGTGAGCGACACGCTCAGCAGCCTTTCACCCGCCACGTCGGTGCCACCGGCGTTGATGTCGAACTTCAAGAAGGCGAAGATGTGCTCGAAAGTGAATCTTGAGGCGGAGCTGCCTTGGGGTGCCCACCTTCCAGTCGCCTTCCAGTTCGCGGGTGGCGGTGGAATAGTGCTGGGTCAGCGGCAGCATGCCCTTGAAAGCCGTGGGAGTGGTGCCCGCCGTCTCCGTATAGGGATAGTAGGCATACAGGGGAGTCTCACCGTTCTGGAGATTACCTGCGAAGGAGGTCTTGTCGGTCTCCTGCTCACTTTGGTTGGTGAAGCAGGCATTGGCAGTCGTGGCGCTGTACACGCCGATCCGGTCGGCTGGCAGCCAGTTGATGCCAATCTCTCCGGATGTATACGCTGTGGGATCGACAGCCGTACGTGTCGCTGGCTCTTCAAGTGTAGGAGCTGGGCAAACAGCCTCGATTATGGTGTTGCCTCCCGGTGATAAATCTTGGTCGTAGGCATTACAAGCTATCAGAAATGCCGATGCGGCCAGCACGGTTATTGCGTTTGCAATTGATATCTTTTTCATCTATTTTCTTTTCTATAGAATTAGTTTGCAAGGCTGCACGGCCCGTGTAGCCTTGCAGGTAAAAAGGAATCAGAATACAGTACCACCGTTGGCAATACCCTTCGTGTCACCCGAAGGCTTTGCCTTGGCAGCGGAACGGCGGGCGAGCTTGAACTCCGGATCCGCGTTGTGCTCAATCACGGCCTGGATGCCTTGAGTGGTAGTCGCCTCAGTGCCTACGCAGTTGAACATTACCCAACCCCATGGCTTCAGTGTCGGTTTGTTGATGTTAAGCCAAAGTGCGTTAAGGGTAGAAGCGACTGTTGAAGTAGTGTAAGATCTTCTATTATTACCACCGCCGCAACCTCCCAAATAGGTCATCGAGAAGTTACGATGTTCGGTTGATTCGTAATTCTGCGCGTATGCGGTAAGAACGGCTGTCGCGTTTGCTTGAACGCCGTCTCGCCAATTATAAGAATAGAGAATTATACCAGTTCGTTCTATCGGATTGGCACAATCAGAGTAGATGAGATTCATGCCACTGCCGTCCAGAGCCCAAGCCGATATGCCACCGGCATTCTTATCAGGTTGAGCGCCATAAGGCATGGGCGAATAATACGGGGCGGTTTCAGCAGCTTGCTCATAGGTATTCATCCATACATTGGCTTTGGACAGTTGGTTCCACGCATCGGTGTATTCACCGTTAAGCTGCACCTTGATAATCACTTTCCCCTTGACGTCACCGATGGTGGTGTTGGGATTGATACCGGTTGCAATCAGTCCCATCTCTCCGGCTTTGTCAAGCACGACTTTCAGGCGGCTGTACAAAGTGGACAACTGTGCCGTAGTTATGCCGCTAATCCAGTCGGAGATGGCGAGCACGCAGAACTCATCCTTGTGGGTTCCGGACATCTCCTTTTGCAGTGCTATCAGTACGTCGCCGAGGGTCCAGGAACCACTGTTGTCAGATTTCAATACGCTATTACCATCAGAATCAGCGATACCCACCGACGTGGATCCGCCATCTATCGAAGAGGTCTGATCGATGGTATTGACATGGCACTGGAACACACGCACACCGGCATTGAACTGGTCTTTCAATTCCATTGTCTGGGTCTTCTTGTATGTGTCCGACATCAGATAGTTGAACGACAGCGCGGAACCCGGCAACGAAATCTCGGAAAGGTAGATGTTCGGATCGAGCTGCGACAGCCAAATCGTGTAATCGAACTTCAAATCTTTAACGTTAATCTTCGGAAGTTTCACGAAATGAATCTGCTTCGGCTTGAAGCTGTTCATATTCAAATTCTTGGTCATGGTCTTTGACTCTGCAGTCACGACCTTTACCTTAAGCGACGTGACATCCGGATTCGGAATCATGAAGGCGCGCACCTTGAGCAGGCTCCCATCGCCCATCATGACACCCACCTTGTCGCCACTGGCATCGGCAAACTTAGTGTCGACTGTTATGCTGTTCGAGGCATCGGCATCGAAGACAAATTTATCGTTTTTGTAATCATACATAAAGCTACCGGCAATAGGAGCGTTTGCCTCGATGATGACCGAGGTGATGCGCACCTTACTCTGTGTATTGCTCCCGGTGGTGCCGTTCACGGTGATGTCAACCATCGATGCGAAGGGTTCGAACTCCAGATTCACGGTCTTCTCGGTAGCGGGATTATAACCCGTTTTCTTCGCGATCATCAGCGCGCAGTCCATGTCAGCGGTAGTCTGGAACTCACCAACCGCTTCGTCCGTCATCACTTCCGTGGTGGAAGCCGTCTGTCTGTCGGGCATTGTGGCAGAAAGCGATGTGTCCTTGCCGCTACCCGACTTTACAGCCTTTGCCGGATACATGGCATAGAAATCGTAATTCGAAACGCCATTTGTCTGCACGCCAACATCGCCGTCTTTGGCAACCGGAGCCGGCTCTACCATGTCCTTCGTGGCCTGGACGGTGTACGAAGCCTGATTGGCGCTTGCCAACGCCTGGGGGGAATAGATGTAGATGTGGTCATACAAAGAAGACTCATAGTTCCAGAAAATCTTCCAGGAGGTAGCGTCCGGATTCGCCACATCCGCGGGATCGTAATAGGTGCGCGTCCGGTTAGACTCAACCGTGGTGCCGAAATCGAATTCCGTACCTTCCGGCAGGGGATCGCTACCCGACATATTGTCATCTGTACAACCGGCAAAGCTTAAAGCCAGCAAAGACCAAGCAAGAGCCGGAATCAAAAATCTCTTATTCATATTCATTCAGATTATGTTCTTATTCATTAGTTATTATCCCAAGAATCATTAGTAAAGTCATTCGCTGTTCCAAAAGATTGGTTGACTTCCTGAGCCGTAGTTGTTGTACCGGGCGACTGAGCCGTGTGATTAGTAGAGCCGCACAGGTTTCCTTCCAATTCCACCTGAGTTTTCTTCGTGGAAGGAGACTCGTAAGTTTTTAAGCCTTTGTTTTCATTTTCGTCCATATACTTTAATGTTTTAAAAAGTTAATGTATCCTTATTTAGTGATAAGCTGCCTTATACGGCTTCCGTATAGGGCAGCATACGCCCCCGTATCTGTAAGGGAGGTTCCGTCATCGCCTCCGGACTTGTCCCGGGACCTCTTGACGGGGCTGTGCCGGCATGGATTGTCTTTTCCGGCCACCCGTTAATCTGATACCTGATTTCTTGTGTCATAATGTAATTATATTTAAAAAGATTAAACGTAAATGCTTGAAGTATATCGGTCATTTCCTTCTCCCGTGTTTCCCGTATCCGTAACCATAGCCATACCCGTATCCATATCCATATCCGTAACCGTAGCCACGGCGGTGCGGGCCCACCCCGTTGAGGATAATTGCCATGTTGCGGAGCTTGTTATCGCGGTAAAGCTCCTCCATGTCGGGCAGCAGGCGGCGGTCCAGGCGGCCGGCGCGCACCACGAAGATGGTGAGGTCGCTGATGCGGTTGGTGATAGTGGCGTCCGCCACGATGCCCACGGGGACATTGTCCACGATGATGTAGTCGTAGCGTTGGCGCAGTTCCTCCACCATCGTGTCAAGCCGTTCGTCCATGAGCAGCTCCGCAGGGTTGGGTGCCACCGTACCAGATGAGATGATGTCAAGGTTGTCGAATTTCCCATCGGTGTGGATGATGTCGTCCAGGCGGATGGAGTCGTCGGCCAGATAGTTGGTCACGCCCACCGGGTGTTTATGGAAGTGGCGGCTCAGGGTGCCCTTGCGGATATCGAGGTCCACCAGCACCACACGTTTCCGGGTGAGCACGAGGCTCATGGCAAGGTTGCGGGAAATGAACGTCTTTCCCGCACCTTCATTAAACGAAGTGAAGGTGACGACTTGCATCGGTTTGTCTTTTTTCACCATGAATGTCATGTTGGTGCGCAGGATGCGGAAACTCTCGGCCAGCATGCCGTCTTCCTCGCCGACGGCAACACCCGCTTTCGCCGCCTCCTTGTCCTGCGGCACTTCGCCGAGGAAAGGAATGCTCACCGCGCCCTTCAGGTCCTTGCGGCTGTGTACCCGGGTGTCCATGAAGAGGATCATGAGGAACACCACGCCGGGGACGGCCAGGCCGACGAGCACCCCGAGCAGCAGGATGCGGTTGCGCACGGGTGAGATGGGTCCCGCGGGTCCGTCCACGCTGTCGATGGTGCGCGCGTTGTTGTCGGCCATCGCCTGCGAGAGGGCGTTCTCCTCCCGCCGGTTGAGAAGGAACATGTAGAGCGCCTCCTTGATTTTCTGCTGCCGCTCGATAGAGAGCATCTGCCGTTCCTTGGTGGGCACGGTGGTAAACCGCGCCTGTGCCTGCTCCTGGCGGCTGCGCGCGTCGTTGCGCTTCATGTTGATCCCCACAATCATGTTGTCCACCGCACGGATGATACTCTGCCTCAGGGCGTGTATGCTGTTGTTAAGCTCCTCCACCACGGGGTTGCTCTCGCTGCTGTCGGCTATCAGCTTGTCGCGCTTCAGCTTCAGGGCGTTGTACTGGTTTATCTGCCCCTCCACGGCGGCGTCGCTGATGCCCGTCCCCGAGGGGATGAGGTCACGGCTTTTCGTGGGGTCGGTGAGGTACTCCTTGATGAACCGCGCCAGTTTCAGCTGGGTCTCCTGCTCCAGCGCGTCGGCGCTGTAGGCCTGTGCCTCGCCCATGTAGCGGCCGGCC
>ENA-OPSK01002513-OPSK01002513.1-human-gut-metagenome-genome-assembly--contig:-NODE-2513-length-10832-cov-2.588939_pt1 | contig 10832 bp, 6 predicted proteins | sample MGYA00241807_ERZ501905 | MGnify/ENA primary metagenome ERZ501905 (study PRJEB25962, sample SAMEA2042111) | human gut metagenome | biome: human gut; feature: human-associated habitat; material: faeces...
CAGCCGCAAGAACGGCGCATTTTTCCAGAATTACGGACGTGTACTTCATGACCAAGCCATCTACGGCGTTAAACCGGAAGGCAAGTTGAGCGTCAAATGGCATTACGAGAAAGGGGCATTCCCCGACGGAGAGCCCTACGAACTGTGCTATCCCGAATACAGCATCAGCGAATGGTATGCCGACAGCATCGCGCCTGAAGACTTGTTCTGCACCGTCAGAATCCCGTTGCGCCATGTCGGCATGGGGCCGATGATGGCTATCGACCGCCACGAAATAGAGCGACTGGCCGCGAAGAGCAACTACCCGGAATACGGTATCAGCGGACGTGCCAACTATATCACGGAAAAAGGGAAACTGCAATTAGGGCTGAGCGGCAACAAAGCACAGCATGCCGACCTGACCGTGGAGCTTGGCTTCAGCAGTGACTTGGGCGTCACGAACAGCCGCTATCCGGAAGAGATCTGCGAAGGACAGCTCCAGATGCAGGACGGAAGCATGATGGGACTGACATACGACCAGTTGGACATCAGCGCGGAAGAAATGGAGGATGTGGACTTGTACATGCAGGGCCTTGGTGTACCGGCCCGCCGCGACGTGAACGATCCTACGGTGAAACGCGGGGAGGAGATGTTCTACCAAGCCAAATGCCACTTGTGCCATACCGTCACGCTGCATACCCAACCCCGTGGTTCCACTTTGCTGTTAGGTACGCAACTGACGTGGTTGGGCAGCCAGACCATCCACCCCTACTCCGATTTCCTGCTTCACGACATGGGAAGCGAAATCATGGGTGTAGGATTGAACGACAATTACGTAAGCGGACTGGCTCGCGGCAATGAGTGGCGCACCACTCCACTTTGGGGTATCGGGCTACAGGAAAAAGTCAACGGTCACACTTACTTCTTGCACGACGGACGCGCCCGTAACTTTACCGAAGCCATTTTGTGGCACGGCGGAGAAGGGGAAGCTTCGAAAAACCTGTTCAAACAGATGAAGAAAGAAGACCGTGCGGCACTCATCCGATTCCTGCAATCCTTATAACAAGAAGACGAAAGCCTCTTGACAGAACAAGCATCAAACAAAGAAAAAAACAGAAAACAATGAAAAAAATATTTGCGATGACCCTATTGGCGGCTCTCCCTCTTGCCGCCATGGCACAATATGAAGAGGGCAGCGAAAACGGCGTGGTGTCCCTAGCCGGACGCGAAGGGTTCTCCATCCAAACGAAGAAAGCTGACTTTGTGTTCAAACCTTACCTGTTGGTGCAAACTGCGGCTCACATCAATTGGTACGACGACGAAGGCCTGGACAAGGCTTACAACCAAGACAACTTGGCCAATTCGGGATTTGCCGTACCGTATGCCGTACTCGGATTTACAGGAAAAGCGTGGGGCAAGGTATCGTTTAACCTCTCTATCAATGCAGCAGCCAGTGGCGGAGCCATCCTTCAGCAGGCATGGATCGATGTGGCCATGAAAGAAGCTTTTGCCGTACGTATCGGTAAATTCAAGACTCCCTTCTCTCACGGTTACCTGACGACGCTGGGCGAAACCATGATGCCTACACTCCCGACTTCGCTGACCGCAGCGGTCATCATGCCTTATTCGTTGAACGCCGTCACACCGAACATCGGGACGGGATTCGATCTCGGTGTGGAAATCCACGGTTTCGCAGCCAATAAGTTCGGATATGAAATAGGAATCTTCAATGGTACCGGCGCATCGGTCAACACGGCTACGAAAACCATCAGCGACGACTGGCACATCCCGTCCCTGCTCTACGCCGGACGTTTCACCTTCATGCCGAAGGGTATCATGCCCGCCACGCAGGGTAACCCCGACCGCCTGCACGAAGACAAATGGATGTTAGGCGCAAGCGCCAACCTGAATGTGGAAAGCGAGAGCGAAAGCACCAACGACATCCGCGCCGGACTGGAGTTTGCCATGCTGAAAAACAAGCTTTATATCGGAGCCGAAGCCTATTACATGCACGTGGGATTCACCGACCGGCAAAAGATAGACAAGACCTACGATTTCTTGGGCGGCTACGTCCAAGGCGGTTATTTCGTGGCTCCCCGCGTACAGGTTGCCGCACGTTACGACTTCTTTAACCGCAACGGCGTGGACACGAATGGTTTCCTCAATATGCCGGCCGTAGGATGCAATTATTTCTTCAAGAACTGTAACCTGAAACTGCAAGCCATGTATCAGTTCATCGGACGCACCGGACACGACACGCAACTCGACCGTGATAACGACGACCTTGGGTTGGCCAAGCACTCAGGCACCATACAGTTGCAATACTCTTTCTAATATTCGTTAATTCAGCCGATAAAGAATTTACAATGAAAAAAAACTATGGTATATTTGTTCTCCTGTCTGTAGCAATGGGACTCACCGCCTGCGACGACGGCTCCATCCCACGGAAGGAACACACGGCTACGCACACCGGCTTTGCGGCCAAACTGACCGGGCACATCACCGGTGCGGACAGTTGGCCGGAATATTACCAGCTTGTATTGGCCGGGTTCGGAGACAGCGAATACGCGACTACGCAAGTGCTCGTCAGCCCCGACGCGAACAGCAACGTGAACCTCACCCTGCCTAACATCGGGAGCGACGTGAAAACCATCGAGCTATGCGTGACCAACCGGTTGCGCAAACGTGTCCTGACGTATCAAAGTCTGGATGTAGCTTCGATTTCGGGAGATACGCTCTACATGAATGCCGGACAGGTGGATGCCCACATGTATGCAGCCATACAAGAGAACATATTTGACAAAACCTGCGCACAGTGCCACGGAGGAAGTACCTCTCCCGCAGCCGGACTTTACCTGACGGCCGACAAGAGCCATGCCAGCCTTGTAAACCAACCGTCTACACAGGTCGAGAATGGCATCCGTGTCATTCCGGGCAACGCCGAAGAAAGCATCTTGCATAAGGTAATCAATCCAGGCAATGTACTCGGCTTAGGTTTCAGTCACGAAAATATGATAACTTCATCAACCGACCTGCGGCTCATAGACGAATGGATCAACGCAGGCGCCAAAGAATAGGAACAACATGGATAAAAGCAAAGTTTTTTGGGAAGATCTGGGTGTAACGGCGGAAATATCCGCCTTTACCCCACAAGATAAGATAGAAGAGTTCCACGTCATGTTGCATGTGGAGCCGAGAGCCGAACTCTTCGACGGACAACTCAAACGAATTTACGAAGGAGAGGAACGGCTGTTGCGGTTGCCGCAGGTCATGGGTGCCGACGTCATCCTGAAGCGATACTTTCTCAGCGATTCGACCAACCAACAGCCTCTGATGAAGCAGGAAGCGGACTGTTCCGTATCCGTCATCCAGCAACCACCGCTCGACGGCAGCAAGGTGGCCGTATGGCTGTATCTGCAAAAAGGCAGCAAGGTAGCCGACGTGAACGGTGTCATCGTGGCGGAACACAACGGTTACCGTCATTTATGGAAGATGGGCATGCACGAACACAAGGGCGACTCGGCCTGGCAAACGGAATCTCTGCTCATCAGTTACGAGGAAACCTTACAAAGCTTCAACGCCACGCTGGCAGACAACTGCATCCGTACGTGGTTTTTCGTACGCGATGTAGACACGCAGTACGCCGGCATGGTGAAAGCACGTAAGGAAAACTTCGCCGAACAAGGACTCACCGAACGGACCCACTACATCAGCAGTACGGGCATCGGCGGACTGCCCGCAGACACACGGGCCTTGGTACAGATGGGAACGTATGCCCTCACAGGGTTTGAACCTTCACAGCAACGCTACCTGTACGCCCCCACCCACTTGAACCCTACTTATGAATACGGGGTTACGTTCGAGCGGGGTACCGTCATGGAATACGGCGACCGTGCTCATGTATTCCTCAGCGGCACGGCCAGCATCAACAACAAAGGGGAAGTAGTGCATGTGGGAAACATCGTGAAACAAACCGAACGCATGTGGGAAAATGTAGGAGTCCTGCTTGAAGAAGGCGGCGCATCATTCGACGATGTCATGCAAATCATCGTTTACCTGCGCGATGTCTGCGATTACCCGACCGTGAACGAGATGTTCGCCCGACGGTTCCCCGACACTCCGAAAGTCATCACCTTGGCACCGGTATGCCGACCTACATGGCTTATCGAAATGGAATGTATCGCCGTGAAAAAACGTTGCAACGAAAAGTATCGCGACTTTTAAGGACTTATCCGGTACATTCCCTCTACATCATGAAGTCAGTTCCTTTCATACTGCTTTTTGGGGCTGCCGCGGGCATCGGCATATCCACGTTTGTGGAAGACGCCCACGGCACGCCTTTTATCCAGACCTACGTTTACGGCACTTGGTGGTTCAAACTGTTATGGACCACCGTCGTAGTCACTTCGGCCGCACTTTTCGTACGCCGTAAAATGTGGAAAAACTTTCCGCTTCTCGTCCTTCATCTCAGTTTCGGCGTGATATTCGCCGGAGCGCTCACCACCGCCTTTACCGGACATAAAGGAATATTGCACTTGCGTAAAGGCCAGCCTACGGGAGAATATGTCAACGAACGGAAACAAGTGGCACGCCTGCCTTTCATGATGCGTTTAGACAGCTTCCGCATAGCATATTATCCGGGCACGGAAGCTCCTGCCGACTACGTGAGCCAAATCTCCTGCCAGCATATCGACGGCGACATCTTTGCCCGGCCAATTATTTCCATGAACCGGATTTTTTCTGCACAAGGGTACCGTTTTTACCAGTCTTCTTACGATGAAGATTTGGAAGGCAGTTGGCTTTCGGTAAACTATGACCCTTGGGGGACGGGCATCACCTACACCGGTTTCTGCCTGATGGGGTTGGGTTGCCTGCTCCTGCTGTGCGCCCGGGACGGAGGTTTCCGCCGTCTGCTAAGGCATCCGCTGATTCGGAAAGGCGGACTGTTCCTAATCGCCTTGTTTTGGGGCTGTCAACTGAAGGCCGACCCGGCCTTGCCCGTAGTCAAGCTGGTACAAGCCGACAGTCTGGCTATCCAACAAGTGGTCTACAACGACCGCGTCGCCCCGTTCAACACACTTGCACGGGATTTCGTACAAAAAATATACGGACGACCATCCTTCCACGGAATCACCCCGGAACAGGTGGTGAGCAGTTGGATGCTCTACCCCGAAGAATGGAACCGCACTCCCATTATCCGTATCAAAAATCAGGAGTTGCGCACCGCTTTAGGCCTTAAAGAAGAATCTGCCTCGCTCAATCATTTGTTCGACGGGACACAATACAAGCTACAGCCTTTATGGCAACGCGAACAAGGCAACCGGAGCAAACTGGCCCAGGCCATACAGGAAACGGACGAAAAAGTAGGACTCATCCTCATGCTCCGGCAAGGCACGCTCGTCCGTCCGCTACCGCCCGACGTTCCACATCTCAGTACCCAGAAAGTCAACGCCGAACTGTGGTACAACCGTATTCCCTTCAGCAAAATCCTGTTCATGGTCAACCTCACTTTAGGCTTTGCCGCTTTCGGATTATTCATGTTCAGGATGCTGACAGGCCGTAAGGAGAAAGCCGTAAGCCGACGGGTATGGGGCACAGCCCTCTGCCTCACCACCCTATTCCATGCCACAGGATACGCCTTGCGCGGTTACATCAGAGGCGGTTTCCCCCTGAGCAACGGATACGAAACGATGCAGTTCGTCGCTCTGGCAGTCCTCCTGACCGCCTGCCTGCTTCAACGGAGGTTCCCTTTCACCCGGCCTTTCGGTTTCCTGCTTTCCGGATTCACCCTGCTCGTGGCCTACTTGGGCGAGATGAACCCGCAAATTACGCCCCTCATGCCGGTATTGGCATCCCCGTGGCTGAGTTGGCACGTGTCGCTCATCATGATTTCATACGGCCTTTTTGCTTTCACCTTTCTGAACGGCATCCTGGCCTTGTGTCTTATAGGGAAACAAAAAAACACGGCTTCGCCGATTACAGGAGAACAAATCGAACAACTCACCTTGTTGAGCCGTCTTCTGTTATATCCGGGCACTTTCCTGTTGGGCACAGGCATTGTGTTGGGAGCCGTATGGGCCAACGTGTCGTGGGGCAGTTACTGGTCGTGGGACCCGAAAGAAGTGTGGGCACTTGCGGCGTTCATCATTTACGGCATCTCTTTCCACCGGAAAAGCCTGCCCTATTTTCAACATCCATGGCTATTCCATGGCTATATGATCCTCGCTTTCGCCGTAGTCCTGATGACCTACTTCGGAGTCAATTATCTGCTCGGTGGCATGCACAGCTATGCCAATTCTTAACAAAATCACTACTATCAGGTATTGCACAAGCCGGATTTTGCAAGTAATTTTGCACGCTGTATAATTATATATAGGTAGTAATGATGAAATTATCGGATGTCAACACGAACGAAACCGTGATGATATCACACATAGAAGGCAGCGGAGCCTTCAGAGCCCGCTTGAGTGAAATGGGGTTTGTCACAGGGAAAACCGTCAAGAAACTGTTTACTTCTCCTGTGGGAAATCCTATTGTTTTCGAACTGATGGGAGGACAAATCGCCCTGCGAAAGAGCGAAGCTGAAAAAATACAAGTCACTGTTTCGGGCACGGCAGACGCTCCATCTACGACACCGGAAGCGGACATCCCTGCCCCATCCACAGACATTCCCACAGACATTCCGACTCAAAAGCATCGTTCAGACCGGCATCAACGAAGAAGCGGAACCGTTATGCCGCCGTCTCCACACACGGGATGCCCCAGTTGCGGTCCTTCCGGACGTCGCATCACCACCGACACGCCGGCCGAAGCCGGAGTGATTACGATAGCTTTGGTCGGTAATCCGAATTGCGGCAAGACCTCACTTTTCAATGCAGCCTCGGGGGGACACGAACGTACCGGTAACTACAGCGGAGTGACCGTCAGCAGTGTCGTGGGAGAAATGGTCTTCGATGGACGGAAAATCCGTTTGGTAGACCTGCCGGGCACCTACTCTATCCGTGCTTTCAGTCCGGAAGAGGCGTATGTGGCACACGAACTGGAAAGCGGCCGGATAGATGCCGTCATCAATGTGCTCGACACAACCAATCTGGAACGGAATCTGTTGCTCACCATGCAACTGAAGGAACGGAACCTGCCGCTCGTCGGAGCCTTGAACATGTATGATGAGTTTGAAGAAAGCCAAAGTACACTCGACATCGAAGAACTGAGCCGTCGTTTGGATATGCCTCTCTACCCTACCGTAGCCCGTAAGCGCATCGGTATCGATACCCTGCTGAAAAAAGCCATCGAACTGGCCGACCAACATATTGCACTTCACCGTGCAGGCATACAAGGACATACCCACGAGGCCGCCTGCTGCAACGATCCGGAGCACTGTACCCACTGTAGCGGAAAAGGAGCTCATCCAGAAGATATGGACGCAGACAACGGAAGCGACACGGCCTGTCCGTGCCCTGAACGCGAACACGAAGATGTGGAACGCTATTCCCATATCGGACAAATACTCGACGGCATTTACATTAAAAAACACGGACGCAGTCATCAGGTCACCACAACGTTAGACCGACTGCTGGCCAACCGCTGGATTGCCTATCCGTTGTTCGTGGCCATCATGTGGTTCATCTTTTGGGTCACGTTCACCATCGGACAATATCCCATGGACTGGATAGACAACGGTGTGGCGTGGCTCACCGCCCTTTGCGAGAGCCAAATGCCCGAAGGCACGCTGCAAGCTTTGGTTTGCGACGGCATATTAGGCGGCGTGGGCAGCGTCATTGTCTTCTTGCCCAACATCCTGATTCTTTATTTCTTCATCTCCATATTGGAAGATTCGGGCTATCTGGCACGTGCCGCCATGTTGGCCGACCCGTTGTTCAACAAACTGGGACTGCACGGAAAATCCTTCATTCCCATGCTGATGGGTTACGGATGCAACGTACCGGCCGTCATGGCTACCCGTACGATAGAAAATCCCAAAAGCCGTATGATTACCATGCTGGTCACTCCGATGATTTCATGCAGCGCACGCATTCCGGTGTATGTAGTATTTGCCGGGGCATTCTTTCCCCAAAACGCCTCCACCGTCATGCTCTGCCTTTACGTGTTCGGGACGGGTATGGCCTTGTTTGTAGCATGGGTATTCAGCAAGATCTTCATGCGTCGGTATGAAAGCCATTTCGTCATGGAACTCCCTCCTTACCGCCTGCCCAGTTCGCGCGGTGTTTGCCGCCATACGTGGGAGAAAGGACGCCAATACTTACGTAAGATGGGAGGCATCATCTTGGTGGCCAGCATCGTGATTTGGGCTTTAGGACATTTCCCCACGGGAAACGGTGAACTGACAGAAGCCGAACAACAGGAACAATCCTACATGGGCCGGATAGGCCATGCCATCGAACCGATAATCCGTCCGTTAGGTTACGATTGGCGAATGGGCGTAGGTATCATAGCCGGTGTCGGCGCAAAGGAACTGATGGTCAGCACACTCGGAGTGTTGTACAACTGCGCGGCCGAAGACGCGGAACCGGAAACCACCGAAGACGCTTCGCAGACCCGCCTGGCGCAAATACTAAGCCAGCACACCACACCCGAAGCCGCATTGAGTTACATGATCTTCGCACTGCTTTATTTCCCTTGTCTGGCTACGATTGCAGCCGTCAAAGGAGAAAGCGGCACATGGAAGTGGGCCATTTTTACGGCGGCATACACTACCCTATTGGCCTACGTGACGGCTTTTGCCGTCTACCGCATGGCATTGCTCTTTTAAACAAAACATAAAACTTTCCGGCAAGGAGGTCTGAGCGCAAACCGCCTCACCGGAAAGTTTTTTTATCACTTCCAACGAAACACTACATTTTATGATTCAAAAACTTTTCGCACAGAGCGCATTCCTGCGCTTTGCTTTTTGGACGTGTGCCACAATGACTGGCATGCAGTCTCCACTTTTCTGCCAACGGGTAAAATGGGACATCTCCGGAACGACCGAAGGACTGTGGAACATCACCGACGGGAAAACCGGCTGGTGTAACCTGCTTGAAGTCTCGGCAGAAACCGGACTATGGAAAAACGCACAACTGGAAACCGCAGCCATTTCTACTTACAATCTGGGGATTCCGGTAGCCGGAGACTTACAAGCATTCAGTTGTATAGATGCCGGTCCGGACAAGGCCTTCCGCCTCATCGAAGCGGGAATCCGACAAAACATCGGTGACAAGGGTTCCGTATATGCCGGACTGAGAAATATCGACATGGACCACTTTACGACCCCATTCACAGCTCTTTTCACCAACGCCTCGCACGGAAACTTCCCCATCTTGTCGGCCAACTTCCCGTTAGCCACTTATCCTTTGGCAGCCCTTTGCCTGCACACGGAATTCTCCCCCTTGCCAGGTCTCACCTTTCGCGAAAGCCTCTACAACGGCGTGGCCAGCGACCGTATCAACCGTCAGTTCCGTTTCTGCCCCCGTAGCGACGGGATGTTCAACATCGGCAGCCTGTCCTACCACATCGGCGAAGAAGACCGCCATCATGGATATTATGCCGTGGGATATGCCCTCGGCTCCAGTCCGTCCGAAACATCCGCCGACAAAACTTTCAATTACGCTTTGTGGACCTTGATAGAACAACCCCTCCTGCATATCGGCGAAAGCCATTTGGGAGCCATGTGGCAGGGTGGCACGTCGCCAGCTTCACGCAGCACATGCCGTCATTACTGGGGAGCGGGGCTTATCTGGAGTAACATTCCGCCCCGGATGACCCAAGTGGGATTGGTGGTCAACCGTGCCCTCTATGCCGACGGCCGGGAAACCGACGTGGAACTGACCGGAAGCTTTCCCGTATGCAACCATTTCACCCTCCAGCCGGCCGTACATTGCATCAACACCAACGGGAACTACACTGCGGCAGCACAACTGCGGGCCATATTGGAATTCGGAAACTGAACCGGGTCATAAAGGAAGATTGCCACGTCCGGCTCTCGTCTATTAAACATCAAAAACAGACAGGTAAAGACGGACAGCAAACGGAATAAAAAGAAAATCGCGATTAAGCGAGCGCAGACCGAGCTTGCTCGAAGTCTGCCGAGTGGGAGCGATTTATGCAAATAACGGCCTGTTTCCTTTTCCTTTCCCGCGGTTTGCAGTAACTTTGTGCGGTAAACACAAAGCATAACGACATGACAACAACATCTCCCGCTTCGGCAGTTCCCTATACCCATACCCTTCCCTGCGGCATGCGCGTCATCTGTGCCCCTTCTGCCACGGACGTGGTATATTGCGGCATCGCCGTCGATGCCGGTACACGCGACGAACTGCCGGACGAAAACGGGCTGGCACACTTTTGCGAGCACCTGACTTTCAAGGGGACGCATCGGCGCCGCTCCTGGCATATCCTGAACCGCATGGAAAGCGTAGGAGGGGACTTGAACGCCTACACGGGCAAAGAGGAAACCATTTACTACACGGCTTTCCTGAAAGAACACTTCGCACGTGCTGTGGATCTGCTGGCCGACATCGTGTTGGGCAGCACCTATCCCCAAACAGAGATGAACAAAGAAGTGGAAGTGGTCATCGACGAAATAGAAAGCTACAACGACTCGCCTTCCGAATTGATTTTCGACGATTTCGAGAATCTGATTTTTTGCGGCCACCCTTTGGGACGTAACATCCTGGGCGAAGCCGGACGTTTGCGGGGATTCCGCAGCGAGGACATCCAACGTTTCGCCCGGCGGCTGTACCGTCCCGACCGGATGGTTTTCTTCGTCTACGGACGCATCGAACCGACACATGCCTGCCGGGAAATCACCAAAGCCCTGAAACGGGTGGCTTCCTCCTTGCCCGAAGGCCATCCTT
>ENA-OPSK01002517-OPSK01002517.1-human-gut-metagenome-genome-assembly--contig:-NODE-2517-length-10815-cov-2.729926_pt1 | contig 10815 bp, 9 predicted proteins | sample MGYA00241807_ERZ501905 | MGnify/ENA primary metagenome ERZ501905 (study PRJEB25962, sample SAMEA2042111) | human gut metagenome | biome: human gut; feature: human-associated habitat; material: faeces...
AATTATGAAGGAATGTCTTAGAAAGGTCTTTGATAAAGGACACGCTGAGTTGGACCTTTCTCTTTTTAAGGACTTTTTCGACCGCCATTCAAAGCTGAATATTGAAAAGCTTGCAAATTCTTCTACGGTGGAAGAATTTATTTCTAATCTGGAGGGTTCCGAGTATTATAAACCCCTGAAAAAATTAGGGAATGATTACACCCCCAGAATTTTTGATTATGGTATGGCACTAGACCAGTATTATTTTGCCAATATCTGGTCCGTAAAAGAAAAACTCTTCAAAAAACGAGATTTAGAAGAAATCACAAAAGCATACGGAAATAAATTTGACATGTTAAATCTTCAATGGATTTACCGTTCAAAAAAATATTACCACATGACTCCTGCTGATATTTACGCACTGTTAATTCCTGTGCATTACCGTCTCAGCAGAAGAGAGATTTCCGCATTGGTGGAGGCCGGAGATGAAGAAGAATTTAAGCACATTCTGGACACCACCTATTACAAAAAGCGTTTTCCTGAGCTTGTTCCGGAAAAACTGGAAGCGTTTTATAATCTAAATTTAAAAAACATTCTGGAGACAGAGTCCAGAAAATATCCTCACTCAGTTATTATGCTGTATTCCTACCTCTATCACAAGGAGCATGAGGTAGACCGATTAACTACGGCTATTGAATGTGTCCGCTACGGACTGTCATCTGCTGAGATTTTAAAGTATATTGCAAAAACTTAATAACCGGAGGTGATTACATGATTGAGAAAATGAAATTCTTGAGTATTACCGGTCCGAAATCGGATATTGACCGTGTGGTAAATGAATATCTCTCCAAGTATGAAATTCATCTTGAAAATGCTATGGCACAGTTAAGTCAGGTACAGCACCTGTCGCCGTATATTCAGATAAATCCATATAAGGATTTATTAACCCGCATCAATGAATTTGCCGGTCAGCTCAAGGATACAGAGCACGTTCCCATACGTGATATTTCTCTGGAAGAAATCCAGCCCCTTGTGGATGTTTTGAATGAGAAAATTTCAAAAATTAACAAAAAATGTGATGAACTCAGTGAAAAACGTGCTTCTATCACCGAAGATTTAAAATGTATTACGCCTTTTCTTACCCTGCCTCAGGATTTAGATAAGCTGATACACTATCGTTTTGTTCAGGTACGTTTCGGACGTATTCCCGTAGAATATTATGAAAAATTCAAAGAATATGTTTACGATAATCTGGACACCATCTTTTTCCCCTGTCATCAGGATGATTATGTATGGGGACTTTATTTTGTCCTCTGGACAAAAATGGAACAGGTAGATGCCGTATTCTCTTCTATGCACTTTGAGCGCATTTATCTGAAAAAAGATTACTACTATGGTACTCCTCAAAAGCTTCACAACGATTTAAACACACAGTTAAATGAAATTGATAAAGAATTAAACACTTGTCATCAGGAAATTCAGGAGCTTCTAAACGGCGATGCCTCTGCTATTCTTTCTGCACAGGCTGCCTTAAATGCCCTTTCCACCAACTTTGATGTGCGAAAGGTCGCTGCCTGCGTACAGGAGCATCAGGAAACCTTCTACATTTTATGCGGATGGATGAGTGAAAAGGACAGCTCTTCTTTCATGAAAGAAATCGAAAACGACTCCAAGCTGTTCTGTGTGGTAGAGGATGACAATAATAAAATCAATTGTAAGCCGCCTACAAAGCTGAAAAATCCGAAGATTTTCAAGCCTTTTGAAATGTATATAAAAATGTATGGACTTCCTGACTATCACGAATTAGATCCTACTATTTTTGTAGCACTGACTTATTCTTTTATTTTCGGTGTTATGTTTGGAGATGTAGGACAGGGACTTTTACTGGCAATCGGAGGCTTTGCACTGTATAAATGGAAACAGGTTACACTAGGAGCTATTATTGGAACTGCAGGTATCTTCTCTACCTTCTTTGGTTTTATGTTCGGCAGTATTTTTGGCTTTGAACACACCATTGATGCTCTATGGCTAAGGCCCGTAGAAGCTATGACGCTGGTTCCCGGACTTGGACAAATGAATACTATTTTCGTTGTTGCCATTGTTTTTGGTATGTTCCTCATCCTTGTGACCATGATTTTCCACATTATCAATGCGGTACGTACTCATGACACAGAGGGTATCTGGTTTGACCAAAACTCTGTCTGCGGCCTTATTTTTTATGGAACTTTAACCGTATCTGCTCTTTTATTCCTCACAGGAAAATCACTGCCTGCTGCCATTATCTTAATTGTAATGTTTGCAGTTCCTCTTGTGGTTATCATGTTAAAAGAACCAATCACCCACATTGTGGAAAAGAAAACACCTGTAATCGAAGGCAGCAAGCCTATGTTTTTTGTACAGAGCTTCTTTGAGCTGTTTGAAATTATGTTAAGCTTTCTTTCAAACACACTTTCTTTTGTGCGTATCGGTGCTTTTGCTGTCAGCCACGCCGCTATGATGGGCGTTGTTATGATGCTTGCAGGTGCGGAAAGCGGTGGAAGCATTAACTGGCTGATTGTTATCGGAGGCAATCTCTTTGTATGTGCTATGGAAGGTCTGATTGTAGGTATTCAGGTACTTCGTCTTGAATATTATGAAATGTTCAGCCGTTTCTATAAGGGTACAGGAAAAGAATTTAAGCCATTTTTAAAACATGTAAATAAAACAAAATTCTCTGACCATACTTAATGGCGCAGACTGTTTATTATTTAGGAGGATATTATTATGACAACTATCATTCAAATTCTTACCGCAGCAGCTTTAGTTTTAAGTATTATCGTTCCTTTCGGAGCGTTCTTTCTGGGAGAAAAAACAAAAAAACGTTATAAAAAATCTCTCGCATGCAACTGCTTTTTCTTCTTCGGAAGCCTTCTTGTGGCTACTGTCGTAATGTTCAGCGGAACAGCCAGCGTTCATGCTGCAACTGCTGCCGGAACTTCTGACCTTGCAACAGGTCTTGGCTACATCGGTGCCGCTTTAGTTACCGGCCTTTCCGGTATTGGTTCAGGTATTGCCGTTGCAAGCTCTGCAAGTGCTGCTTTAGGCGCTATCAGCGAAGATGGTTCTTTATTTGGTAAATCCATGATTTTCGTAGCCATGGCAGAAGGTATTGCATTATATGGTCTGATTATTTCTTTCATGATCCTTGGTAAATTAGGCTGATTTCAATACGGAAGGATGATTTCCAATGAAAATGTTTTTAATCAGTGACAACATCGACACCTACACCGGTATGCGCCTTGCAGGCGTAGAAGGTGTGGTTGTCCACGAAAGAGAGGAGCTTCATCGTGCCTTGGAGGAAGCCATTAGCAACAAAGAAAACGGCATTATTCTCCTCACAGAAAAATTCGGAAAAGAATTTCCCGACATTATCGATGATGTGCGCTTAAATCACAAGCTTCCTCTGCTTATTGAAATCCCTGACCGTCATGGAACGGGACGGGCGCCTGACTTCATTACTTCTTATGTAAATGAAGCCATCGGACTAAAATTATGACAAGAAGGTGATGTGTATGACAACAGAAGAAAAATTGCAGCATTTCTATGAAGTTTCCATGGATACTGCCAGAGAAGAAGCGACAAAAGTATTGGATGAATACAAGGCTGCTCTGGAAACAGAAATGGAACGCCATAAACAGGAAAAGCAGGCTGCTTCTGAAAGTCAGTTCAAAATAGACTCAGACAACGCAGCCCGAGAAATCAACAAAGCACTTTCCGCAGAGCATCTCCATATTAAAAGAAAGCTTTCCAAAAAACAGCAGAAATTAAAAGAAAGTATCTTTGCTGAAGTAGAGGAATTACTGGATGACTTCTCTAAAAAGCCGGAGTATACAGACTGGCTGGGAGATAAAATCAAAAAGTCCTTGGAGATTGCCGAAAACGACTCTGTACAGATTTATCTCACTGCAAAGGACTCTGCCAAGGCAGAGGAATTGACAAAACGCACCGGAATTACTCCTCTCATCTCTGAAACAGATTTTTTAGGTGGTATAAGAGCTGTTATTCCTGAAAAAAATATTTTAATTGACAATACGTTCCTTACTGCTTTTGAGAATGAAAAGGAACGTTTCAATTTCGATGGAGGATTTACCCATGAGTAAAACTGCTGAAATTTACGGCATCAATGGTCCTGTTATCTATTTAAAAGGCAACACAGGATTTAAAATGTCGGAAATGGTTTATGTAGGAGAGGAAAATCTGGTGGGCGAAGTTATCTCCCTGAAAAAGGAAGCCACAACGGTTCAGGTATTTGAGGAAACCAGCGGACTTCGTCCGGGAGAAACTGTAACTGCCAGTGGTGATGCCATTTCCGTCACACTGGGACCTGGTATTTTAAATAATATTTTTGATGGTATTCAAAGACCTCTTTCCGTTATTGCCGAACAATCCGGAAAATATATTTCCAGAGGTATGCAGGTAGACTCTCTGGATACAGAAAAACTTTGGGATGTGCATATTACTGTTTCTGAAGGTATGGAAGTCTATGGTGGAACTATTATTGCAGAAGTTCCTGAAACAGAGTCTATTGTGCATAAATCTATGGTTCCGCCAAACATTCACGGAGTAGTAAAATCCGTTGTTCCTGACGGAAAATACAATATTACTCAAACTATTGCCGTCCTGACTTTAGAAGACGGCTCTGAATATGAATTAAAACTGGCGCAGAAATGGCCGATACGAATTCCAAGACCTACAAGTAAACGTTACCCTGCTTCTAAACCACTTGTAACAGGACAGCGTATTTTGGACACTCTGTTCCCGATTGCAAAAGGCGGTACTGCTGCTGTTCCCGGCGGATTTGGTACAGGTAAAACCATGACGCAGCACCAGATTGCCAAATGGTCTGATGCCGATATTATTATTTACATCGGCTGCGGTGAGCGTGGAAATGAAATGACACAAGTATTGGAGGATTTCTCCAAACTTCATGACCCGAAAACAGGAAACGCCTTAATGGCACGTACTTCCTTAATTGCAAATACTTCAAATATGCCTGTTGCTGCCCGTGAGGCATCTATTTATACCGGTATTACCCTTGCGGAATACTACCGTGATATGGGCTATGACGTGGCAATTATGGCGGACTCTACTTCCCGATGGGCAGAGGCTTTGCGTGAATTATCCGGACGTCTGGAGGAAATGCCTGCGGAAGAAGGCTTCCCTGCTTATCTTGCATCCCGCCTTTCTGCCTTTTATGAAAGAGCCGGTATGATGCAGAATTTAAACGGTACGGAAGGTTCTGTATCCATTATCGGCGCTGTTTCCCCACAGGGCGGTGACTTTTCCGAGCCTGTAACACAAAATACCAAACGTTTTGTCCGCTGCTTCTGGGGACTGGATAAGTCTCTGGCTTATGCAAGGCATTTCCCTGCCATTCACTGGCTTACCAGTTACAGTGAATATCTGGGAGATTTATCTTACTGGTACAGTGAAAATGTTTCCCCGAAGTTTGTGGAGTACAGAAACCGCATTATGGCAATTTTAAACTCTGAAAGCAGTCTGATGGAAATCGTAAAGCTTATCGGAAGTGACGTACTTCCCGACGACCAGAAGCTGACTTTGGAAATTGCAAGAGTTATCCGTCTGGGCTTTTTACAGCAGAATGCTTTCCATCCTGACGATACCTGTGTTTCTCTGGAAAAACAGTTTAAAATGATGGAAGTTATTCTGTATTTATATAAGAAGTGCCGTGCTCTCATTGCAATGGGCATGCCAATGTCCGTATTGAAGAAGGAAAATATCTTTGAAAAAATCATTGCAATTAAATATGATGTGCCAAACGACCATCTGGAAATGATGGATGATTATAAAAAAGCTGTTAAAGATTTCTATAACACAGTAATGGAAAAGAATGGATAAGGAGGGACTGATTTATGGCAATCGAATATTTGGGCTTAAGCGAAATCAACGGCCCTCTGGTAGTTTTAGAAGGAGTAAAAAACGCCTCCTTTGATGAAATCGTAGAATTTCGTGTGGATGACGGAAGCAAAAAGCTGGGACGTATTGTAGAAATATACGAAGAAAAAGCAGTTATTCAGGTATTTGAAGGTACCGAAAATATGTCTCTTTCCAATACCCACACACGCCTCAGTGGACATCCTATGGAAGTGGAGCTTTCTCCCGATATTCTGGGACGTACCTTTAACGGTATCGGAAAACCCATTGACGGATTAGGTCCTGTCATTCCCGAAATGAAGCTGAATATTAACGGACTTCCGTTAAATCCCGTCATAAGAGAATATCCCAGAAACTTTATTCAGACAGGTATCTCTGCCATTGACGGACTGACTACTTTAATTCGTGGACAGAAGCTTCCGATTTTCTCAGGAAACGGACTTCCCCATGACCAGCTTGCAGCGCAGATTGTTCAGCAGGCATCTCTTGGAAGCAACAGCGATGAAAAATTCGCCATTGTTTTTGCTGCAATGGGTGTAAAATATGACGTAGCGGAATTTTTCCGCCGTACCTTTGAGGAAAGCGGTGTATCCGACCATGTTGTTATGTACCTGAATTTGGCAAATGACCCTGTTGTAGAACGTCTGATTACACCGAAGGTTGCTCTTACTGCTGCGGAATATCTGGCTTTTGAAAAAGGTATGCACATCCTTGTTATCCTTACAGATATTACTTCCTTCTGTGAGGCCATGCGTGAGGTATCTTCCTCTAAGGGCGAAATTCCTTCCAGAAAAGGATATCCCGGATATTTGTACAGTGAACTGGCAACCCTTTATGAAAGAGCCGGTATTGTAAGAGGCGGCACAGGTTCTGTAACACAGATACCCATTCTTACTATGCCAAATGATGATATTACCCATCCAATTCCTGACTTAACAGGATATATTACCGAAGGTCAGATTGTACTTGACCGTCAGCTTCACGGACAAGCAATTTATCCGCCAATCAATGTACTGCCTTCTCTGTCACGTCTTATGAAGGACGGTATCGGTGAAGGCTTTACAAGGGAAGACCATCAAGACGTTGCAAATCAGCTTTTCTCCTGCTATGCAAAGGTAGGGGATGCCAGAGCTCTTGCATCCGTTATCGGCGAAGACGAGCTTTCACCTCTGGATAAAAAATATCTGGAGTTTGGTACTGCCTTTGAAGAAAACTTCGTGGGACAAAGAGCAGATGAAAACAGAACTATTCAGGAAACTTTAGATAAAGGTTGGGAGCTTCTTTCTATGATACCGAGAGAAGAACTTGACCGTATTGACACCAAAATTCTGGATAAATATTATCCTGAAAACGTAGAAAAGTAAAAGGGGGGATTTTGTGGATCCGAATACATTTCCCACCAAGGGAAACCTGATACTTGCGAAAAACTCTCTTGCTCTTTCAAAGCAAGGTTTTGATTTGATGGATAAGAAACGAAATATCTTAATCCGTGAACTGATGGATTTGATTGAGCAGGCAAAGGATATTCAGTCACAGATTGATGTTACCTTCCGTACTGCTTATGCTGCTCTGCAAAAGGCAAATATGGAAATCGGCATCAGTTATGTGCAGGAAATCTCCAGAACCGTACCTGTGGAAAACTCCATTTCCATAAAAACACGAAGCGTTATGGGTACGGAAATTCCTCTGGTGCGTTCTGAACCGTCTTCTGATGAGCCTACCTATTCCTACTATGGAACAAAAGCATCTCTTGATGAAGCTCACGCTGCTTTTGAAAAGGTAAAGGATTTAACTATCCGCTTGTCTATGGTGGAAAATTCTGCTTACCGACTGGCTGTTAATATCAAGAAAACACAGAAACGTGCCAATGCACTGAAAAACATCACAATCCCCAAATACGAGGCGCTTACAAAGAGCATCTCAAACGCATTGGAAGAAAAAGAGCGAGAAGAATTTACCCGCTTAAAGGTTATTAAAAGAATGCAGGGGAATTAAAACAGAGACCATTTTGACGAATTTATTTCCGTGAAAATGGTCTCTTTCTTTTTATTTCTTATTCCAATTCTTCTTTAATGGTATTATAAATCACCCAATTTGTGGCATCTATGCGAATTCTTTTGTCACCTATCGGTGCATCATCAGCATTATCAGAGCAATACCCATATACCAGAGAAGCGTTTTCGGAAAATTCCTCCCACTTATCCTCTGAAAGACGTGTCATGGGAATTTCCCATAATTTCTCATATTCTTCTTCCTGTCCCTTTGGAATGACATCACTGACCTTTTTATCTGCCCACAAGGCTAAATGCTCATCTGCTTCATAATCATATCTTCGCATATCACTGTCTAATAACGTGCCAATCATATCAAAATCAGTCACATTATCCGTTGTTTTCCCAAAAGACTGTTCCATATTTTTCCGAACTTCATTCATATCTGTATCATCTGGATACATCACATCAATTCGGTGCAATTTCTGTGTTTTACCGCTGACTGTCATATCCATAAAGTTAAAACTGATGTGGTCCGTCTTTGCTCCAAATATTTCCCGTCCGTCTCGAAGCATAAATGCAGAGCCGTAAGTACCCTCCTGTATGTCGTCTAAATCATCTCGCTCTACCTGATATGCTTCCATAGTTTCTTCCATAGTCATTCCCCAAGGTGTATTTTCCAGTTCAAAATGCTCATTTTTTGCCTTGTTGCAGCTACATAAAAGCAATGCGACGGTTCCTGTTAAGAAAAATAAAGATACCTTTTTCATCATATCCCCTTCCTTACACTAAACATCTCAGATTTCAAATTTCTTACTACTTTTTTATCTAATCTATTGCTCATATATATACTACCACAATTATTATTTACATTTCAACCTGACGTATAATTTCTTTGTACAATATAATAATTAACAATAAAAGCTATCGCATAAAGCATCTGGCATATCTATACACTTTAATCAATAAATGTATAAATATTATCCAGATGCTTTCTACAACAGCTTCTTACATCGTAATCGTAAATTTACTTCCCACTCCCGGTGTACTTTCTACATCAACCTTAGCTCCCAAATACATGCAGCCATGTTTTACAATAGAAAGCCCCAGTCCTGTACCGCCGATTGCCTTCGAATGGCTCTTATCCACGCGGTAAAATCTTTCAAACACCCGTGACTGTTCTCCCTCAGGTATTCCAATTCCTGTGTCTTCCACTGAAATTTCTACTTTATTATTTTCTTCTTTCAATGTGACCGTCAAACTTCCACCCTGTTTATTATATTTTAATCCATTTTCACAGAGATTGAAGAGAACTTCATCTAAAATCATTCTTACTGTAGACACTTGAACATGAGATCCTTCCAGATAAAGTTTAACATCCTTTTCCTTTGCACTATGTTCTATACGGTGAAGAACCTCTGAAGAAAGCTGGTACAAATCCACCTGTTCTTTTTGATAAACAATTTCTCCTTCATCCAACTGAGAAATCTTAATTACATCATTTACCAGTGTAATTAATCTCTGTGCTTCTTTAAAAATACGACTGGCAAACACTTTTGTATCCTCAGGTTTTACAAATCCATCCTTAATAATTTCTGCAAAGCCTGAAATAGACGTAAGAGGTGTTTTCAATTCATGAGAAACATTTGCTGTAAATTCTCTGCGTAATTGCTCTCCACGCATACGCTCTGTCACATCAAGAATAATAATAACTGCTCCTGTTACTTCTTTATCCTGCCATACAGGATTAGCTGCAATCTGGCAGCTTCTTTCCTGAAATTCCATCATTTTCACTGCATGACGACCTTCCAATACCTGTTCCACAATACTTTGAAATTCTTCACTTCTATTTAACGTTAAAATACTCTGTCTTCCCTGCCATTTAGAATCACCTAAAAGCTTCAGTGCACTGGAGTTATAAGATAATACTTCTGTATGCTTATCAATAACCAGAAATCCTTCTTCCATATTTTCTGTAATCAAAGAAAATTCTTCCTGTTGCTTTCTGGCATCCTCAATCTCACGATGAAGAGATTTCTGCTGTCTGCTGATTTTACTTAAAAGCGGTGTCAACTCATCATATACCTGATTATCCTCCGGATGTTCCAAATCAAGGGCATTGATAGGCTCTGTAATTTTCTTTGAAAGACGAAAAGCTAATAACGCTGACAAACCTACCATAAAAATCAAAATGATTAAAATAGGCTGTACCATTCCTCCTAAAATCCCTGGAATATTGTACTGAACGCTGGATACTCTCAGGATTTTTCCATCCGCCATTTTCATTGCATAATATAGCGTTTTTTCTGATAACGTATCTGATTTTCTTACTGCCGTACCAGATCCCGTTTTTAATGCTTTTTGAATTTCTGAGCGATTTTCATGATTATCCATATCATCTTCATCTGCTACACTGTCAAAAAGAACGGTTCCATCTTCATCAATATATGTGACACGTTCTGTCTGGGGAGGCAGTCTATCAAAAGCTTCCATTCCCTCTTTTTCCACTGCAATAGCCAAATAGGCTGCTTCTGTTTTTAGTTCTTTTGCCAGCTGCTTTCCAAAATAATGATATAAAATCCCCATAATCAATCCGGAGCCTGCAAAAAGGACAATCATGGAAACTAAAAGCATAGACTTGAAAATTTTTTTTGTCATTCTTCCCCTCCTACCTTATATCCTATACCTCGAACAGTCTCAATATATCGTCCGGCCTCTTTCAGTTTCTGACGAAGTGTTCTAATATGAACATCTACTGTTCTGCTTTCTCCATCAAACTGATATCCCCATATTTTATCCAAAAGCTGTGCCCTGGAAAACACAATCCCTGTATTTGATAAGAACAGCAATAAAAGCTCAAACTCCTTCATGGTAAGAGTAACTTCTTCTCCTTTTACCTTTACCAGATGAC
>ENA-OPSK01002523-OPSK01002523.1-human-gut-metagenome-genome-assembly--contig:-NODE-2523-length-10799-cov-2.513310_pt1 | contig 10799 bp, 9 predicted proteins | sample MGYA00241807_ERZ501905 | MGnify/ENA primary metagenome ERZ501905 (study PRJEB25962, sample SAMEA2042111) | human gut metagenome | biome: human gut; feature: human-associated habitat; material: faeces...
TCTCAGCCGCTTCGGATGTATCTGTTGCTGCTTTTGAAAGATTATCTGCAGCATTGTTTACAGAAGAGGAGGTGTTGTTATATGATCCTCCTCCTGACAAATTTCCATTACCAGTATTACCTGTTGTCCAGCTTCCAGAAGAAAATGCAGTTCCATTGGAAAGAGCATGTCCCCGACCTCCGCCAGATGTTACCTTTCCATTTGCAAATAATTCCGCTGTTTGTTTATGGTTGAAGACAATGTCGCCCTTCTTTAGTGGAACAAATTGTGCTCCGCCTTCGATTAAGTGCCAACGTCCATCTCTAACAATTAACTCATTTCCAAGCTCATTTACAAGAGAAGTTTGATTTTTAGAAACGCCCCAGTCACCACTTGCGTTCGCGTTACCAGAGTAGTGATACAAATTAGTAGTCCCATTTGCGTTGGCGGTTCCATTTGCCCCGGCTCCATCTCCCTTGACATTGTTTGTAACAGAAGTAATATATACAGTTTTACTTTGCACAGAAGAGATAGCAGAAGCAAGAGCTGATACATCCCCCGTTCCAGATGTAGTGGCAGATACAGTTACAGATTTGCTTTGTACAGAATCAATAGCTGCTTTTAATGCTTTTACCAAATCCGTTCCAGTTACATTTGCTTTTGCATCAACAGTTTTTCCTTCAAGCGTTCCTAACGAAGCCTTTAATGCTCCGATGAGTTCCAAACCTGTAACATTTGCCATTACAGATACAGATTTCGCTTCATTACTCAATCCATTTATGGAAGATTTTATTCCGTCAAGTTCATCTTTTCCAGATACACTTATTGAAACCGCCAATTCTCTATCATCAAGAGAAGACAGCATGGTTTCTAAAGCAGTAATGTCATCTTTTCCGGCAACGTTCACAGTTATGGTTACATCTTTGTCCTGTATATCTTCAAGATGTAAGTCTTCTTTTGTTTCAAGCCCAACGGGTATTTTAATCTCGTCAGACATTAATTGAGATGCAATCTCATCAGGACTTAATCCTTCAATATTTAATTCTGCCTTAATCTCTGGCGAAATATTTGCAAGCTCAGATTTTGCAGTTTCTACCTTGCTTAATGCTTCATCAAGTTTACTCGTATCGACATTAGGTGTAGATGCAACTATATCTGCATTTGTAACAGCATCATAATAATTCTGGAACAGTTGAACTGCATTTTGTAGTTCCGCACTTGCATTACTTGTATCAACACTTAAAACAGCAGGCTCATTTAACTCTGCACGTTTCTGAATCAAAGTAGAAAGAACTTGCTGTGCAGATTCTAATTGAGAAGCATCACAATTAATTGAACCATCAGAGTTATATAAAGAATTAATATACTCTTTTGTTTTTTCAATTTCATTATATATAGAAGAATCTGTCTTAGCATTTACATTAATATCAACTTTCCCACCAGTAGCTTCTTTAATTGCGTCTGCTGCTAGAGTAGCTTTGGCAATAGCTTCGTCTAAAGTACCTGTTTCTACTGACACAGATGAAGGATTTTCCAGAAGTTTTTTACGTTCTATAGCTTCTTCAAGTAATGTATTTAGATTTTCGACTTCTGCACTATCAACACCAAATTTAGTTTCTGACTCATCACGCGCTTTCGTTAATTCTGCGATTCGAGCATCTAATCCTTCCGCATCTAGCTTAGAGGTATCTACATCTAAATCAATTTCCGGGAAATCAGATCCAGCTTCTTTTAACTGTTGAAGATTGGTTTTTGCTTTTTCAGCTTGAGCAGATAAGTCAGCTATTTTCTGAGCATAATTAGAATCGCCACTCGTATCTCCAACACGAATAGTATCATCATATTCGGTCATTGCGCGATATAATGTTTGAACAGCTTCCTTACTAATATTTAACCTTTTTGCAATTTCTTCATCTGCTCCAGTTTGAAATTCAAGAACACCATTTTCTAACTCTTTTACCCATCCCAATCCTTCATTATCAGAAAGAGTTTTCATATCTGTAACAAAATTGTCAAGACCTTGCTTGGTTCCGGTAAAGTATTTATCAATTACAGGGAGAGACGATTCATATGCGGCAACAACTTCTTTCATGGAAGCAGTAGCTAAATCTTGGTTAGAATAGAATTGTGATATAGCTCTAAATTCCTCGGTGTTATATCGACCTTCTTTATAGAGTTCTTTACCACGCTCACGCATCGTTTCAGAAACTGTACGGAACATATCGCCTTCTTCACCATTAGATTGAGCAGACATCCATTTTTGGTAAGCAGAGGTTGCACCATCATAGACGGCTGATAATTGATTTACTGCTTCAAGCTGGCGACTTAATCCGTCTATAACAAGTTGAGAATTATTATATTCAGAAGAACCTTTGTCATAATTATTCTGTTCTGCATATGCTTTATTCAACTGCTCTTGAAGTGATTGTTGTTTTTCTGCAAACTTCCCTTTTGTTATAGCTTCTTGTTGTGCTTGTAACTGGCGTAAAGCTTCTCTGTTTAGATGAACGCCATTTGCGGTTTTTTCAAATAACGTTGCAGGATCATAACCTTCCAAATCTTCATATGCGGAGGCTATTGCACCAATATCGCCTTCAAGTTCTCCTGTTTCTTCATTGAGAGAAACACCTAGCCCTTTGCCAGTATAACTATTTGCTAATACAGCATTTAAAGATTCTACAGAATTAATTTGTGATACAACATCTTTCTGAAAATCAGAAAAACTTTCTTCAAGTTTAGTTAGACCAGTATCTTGACTAGCAAGTGCTGAAATTTCTTCTCTGAGTGTTTCAACGCTGACACCTGCTTCATTACAGGCAGCAACTAATTCAGGAAACCCCTTGGTAATTTCATCAACAGACAATTTGTCTCCACTTCTAAAAGCGTCTACTAATTTCTGTTGCGCTTGAGCAAAATCATTATTTTCCCAAATTTTAGATAATGCTTTAGCTGCTTTGGCTTGAGGATTTTCCCTGGTATAATCATCAATCACTTTTGTAATGTCGTTGAATTTCTTTAATTCTTTTGAAGACAACCCTTCTTTTGCAGCACCAGTTGTTTCATCCATGAAATTCTTCCTAAGATCTTGAAGTGATTTCATATTTTCGGAAACAGCGTCCTCATACATTTTCATATCTGACTTAAGAGTTTCTATTTCTCCGTCAATCTCAGATTTTCTTTTCTTATCCTTTTTTGAAGTTCCCAGACCATCGCGTTCTTTTAAAAGTTCTTCTCTTGTATCTTTTAACTCATTTAAAGCTTTAACTTCGTTTTGAGTAGCTGTTAGAATATCTGTTTTTTCATATCCAGTGTTTTCTACTCCTTGTGAAGCATTTGCACCGGCAGCCATTCGATCAATCCAACTGTCAGATTCTAATAGTTTCTGTTGAGATGATTTTGTTGTTAAGTCGTAAGTTTCTCTTTTATTTAGAGAATCCATTGCAGAGCCGACAGCTTCTTTAGCTTCTTTATCTGCAATTTCTTTCTTTAAATCTCTCTGACGTTCTAGTTCAGCATTTTGTAATTTCAGTTGTGAAAGTTCAGATTGCTCTACAAGATTTAAAGTTCCTTTAGATTCAAGTTCTGAAATTCTTGTAGATGTTGTTTCTATTTCAGAGTTTAAAGATTTTACTTCTGCCATTGTAGAAGCGTAAGCTGATTGCGCTTCTTTTGCCTCCTCAACAGATCTCTTCATTTCAGTAGCTTTTAGGTACGCTAACAATGCCGCACCACCAACAACAGCACCACCAGCGATGTAAGGAGCTGCTTTCTTAAAGACACTCAATAATCCTTTTCCAGTATTCTTGAATCCTTCCATAGCTTTCTGCCCGGTAGTCATTCCATCGCCAAGATTATCTAGTGTTTTCTTTAAATCACTTACACCTTCGGCAGCATCACCCGCACCTTCAGCAATATCTGCAACTGTGTCCGCCCACTGTGTCATGTTTAATGCATCTTTTGCAAAATCTTTTGAAACTCCAGAATGTTTGAGGATTTTTCCGACTTCTTCTAAATCCTTTGCATCATCCAACAAATTTACCATTTTAGCAAATTTATCATTATAATCTAGTCCATTAAAATCTTTTAATAACTCAGAGTATTTCCCTATCTCTTTTAATGACTGTGTGATATAATATAAAAAATGTTTCTATCATTTAATATATAATTTTAGGAGGGATTTTAATGGCATTATTGATTTGTTCTGAATGCAAAAAAATTGTATCTGACAAGGCGGAGGTATGTCCTCATTGCGGATGCCCAATAACAACAAAAAATGATTCGAACAGACAATACACAAAAGTGAATGGTGTTGAGTATGTAACAGAGATCGTTGAAATAATTCTCAATGCAGAGACATACAAAGAGTGGGATCCGGCGGCTGACATGATTAGAAATATGATAGATATTTCTCCAATAAAACTTATCAATCCAATCCGCGAACTTGGGAGAGCACCGGAAGAAATTAACTGTGAAACATTATCTGATTTCTCAAAAAGACAACGAGCCATCCAAGCGTCCAAGATCCATTGTCCAAACTGTAAATCAACAGATGTAAAGCGCATATCCGCAACTGAGAGAGCAGCATCTGTCATTGGATTGGGCTTGTTATCCAAGAAGATAAATAAAACATACAAGTGCAATAAATGTAAGTATACTTGGTAGTGGTATAGTATAAGTACAATAATTCAAAATTTTAGTTATAATTAATGAAATGAGAGGTATGATAAAACTATGATACCCGATGATATAATCGACATTTTACAAAAATATCAGGATGATGTTGCGGAGGAAATATCAGTAATTAATCTTTCTATTGAAAGAATTTCAGATGCTTTAAATACTGTAAATAACATCCTTACAAATACATTGCATAAATCAGTAATGGATGTAAACGAAACAAACATAAAAAGAGAATATGAATTATTACATGATTCTCAAGTCTTAAGAGATTACACTCGTATCATTAATCCTGTACTATTTAAAAATGTAGAAATTCAAAATACCAGGGAACAAATTTTACATGTGATCTGTAAAGCGGTATGTCCTACATGCGAAAGAAAATTAATAGAATTCCCACTACAACAGACAATATGTGATAACAGCAATATAGATTCTAAATCCATAAAATGTTATAAATGCCCTCAATGTAATAATGAAATATTTATATTAGAAAATGACGCGGAAGATATAGATACATCAAATATTCAATTAGATTTTAAATATTATAATAAAATATCTTTTGAAGATGTTATTGTAATTTTTAATATAAATAAATGCTCAAAGCATAATCATAAAATTGAAGATTTAAGTTGTGAACTGCCATTAATTTCTCCAAGCGGTGAAATAATTTCTCAGCTTATTCCGATTATTCATTGTAAAACATGTCGTAGATACATAATGCTTAAATCTGATTACGACAAATTAAAAGGTGTTCCGTTATGTCAGATTAACGATGAATCACACTCTTGCAGTAAAAATAGTTTTTCTGAAAATGATTTTATCTATTCTAATTCGGGTGGATCAAAATTGAAACAATATGGATACAATGTAAACTGTCATGATAAATTAACTACAGAACAGAGACGTCAAATTTTGCTCATACAATTACTTTCAAAAAACATTACTAAAAGTGAAATATATTCCATTTTGGACACTAATATAAATAACGGACTGAATAGAGTAGGATCTAAGAAAGACTGGACTAATGCGGTTAATAAATGGAAAGCCGATAGACAATACATCGAATCCTTAGATCTTAAATCTTCGGATATAGACATTAAAAAAATCACATTAAAATTTTCAATCAATAGTCGATAAACTTAAACATACGAATGTCTAAATTGTAAATACAAATGGTAAAAACGCAATGAATTAAAACATAAAAGTTGTTTATGATGAACCACTAAGTAGGAGAGTAATAATATGAATATTTTAAATCGTACAATGCCAAATGACATTTATGAAATATACATGCGTATAAAGAATGACATAAAATACGAAATCATGATATCTGAATCCAATAATGAGAGAAGCTATGTTTCGCCACCATTTAATGGCTGTGTCCACATGAAATTAAACAATAATGAAACAGAAGATGAATATTTTTGGGAAATATTTCTTCATGAACATATTCATGTAATACAATATCAAGAAAATTATAAGGATATGATTTCACATGATAAATCTAAAAAAATTATCTCTGAGTATATAAATAATGTAATTATGGATATAGACGTAAATCGTCGATTGCTAAACGTATATAAATATAGACGTAAATCCAAATGTTCAGAAAAAAGGCTTGCCTTAAATATTGTTGATAAAATAATTAAGTGTAGAGAAAATGGTTTTTCTGATCAAGATATTATTATGATTGTAATAAGCATTGTTTTAATGTCTACATCATATAATTCTGAATATGATAATTTATTTATTTCCAACATAAATGAATTAAATCGAAATGCCGGAATTTATTATCGTGACTTTATGAATGCCGTATACAATAATCCTATAATAGGATATAGATCCATAAGAAAAATCCAGGATCAAGCAGCAGACATATTTCATCTTGGTTTCTGTAAATTTCAGTAACAAATTTTTTGAAGTTAAATTTATATATAAAATTTTCATATTCTGTTACGGAATCAAAAAACAGAATTGACTGTCGCCCATCAAAATCAGTTAAGTGATGCCTTTTTAAAATTTGTTGTTTTTTGTGCCTATATTTCTCTGGTATTTTACTGTTTAGAATATATTTTAGAATGTCGTAGAAATTATAATCAATATTGCTATTCATGTGTAATTCACCACCTATAATTCATAATCAGGATCATCAGGGTAGTCCATGTATTGTTCAATAGTGTAAGTAGGTTCCATATCGTTTGTATCAAAATCTATTGAGAAATGTTTAAGTCGTTCAATTGGTTCACCGTCAATTAATACAACAATACGGCTTCTTCGATCATACACCTTCGATGTTGTGTCGCGTAATTCATTTGCGGTTTTATAACGAATTGTCAATTCTTTCAAAAAATCATTCCTTTCATAATAGATGATTATTTCAGGCACAAAAATAGAGCAGTAGTGATTACTGCTCTTGATTTATATTTAATTCTTTGTGAAAATATTTTAGTGTAGACATTCCATACTTTCTTTTAAAATCCATTTTTGGCAAAGTGATTTCATTATTCATGTGCAATACATATTCATCTACATACTTAAGAGAATCTTCAACTATTTTTGATATAAATCTTTTTGTCTTCATATATTCATCTCTATCAATCATTGCCGGTTCGGACGAAACAAAGTTATGATTTTTGATAATCACTATTTTACTATAGTCAAGTCCTGAATTATGTTTATTTGATCGTTTTGTATTTTGAAATTTAAAAGCATATTTATGATGAATTTCACTTCTATATGGTATACAAACGAAATAATCATAATGTGTCTGAATTAATAAACAATTATACCCTCTATTTTTCTTTTTTAACAATTCTGGATATTCTTTTGATGGATAATTATCATAAAAGGCTTCTGTTAATTTCAATATCTGAAAATCAAAAATATTTTCTTCTTCCATTATTTCTCCTTAGCAAAAAAAGAGAGGAATACCCTCTCTTAATATACTTCATCACTCGGTTACATTTTATTTTACCGTCCTGTCAGAACCGTCACAGGACTCATATGTGATGAATTGAGAAAACACTGTGGTTTTCTTATTTATATTATATCCAACAATCGGAGAAAAGTCTACTAAAAATATAGCTAATAAAACAAGATGAATTTATGCAAAATATACAAATAGAGCAGTGGTTAGTATCTATCGTATAATTCCACAAATTTTCTTATCACCAGATAAAACATCTATTGACCAGTTTATAGGAATAATATCTTTTAACGCTTCTTCGGAAGAAACGATTTTTAATTTTCTTCCGGATAATTTAGAAAAATCTAATCGTCTTTTTTTCTTCTCAACCATATACATATTTGTCCCTTCTATAAAAATTAACTATACACAATTTCAATTCTATCAAAGTCTTTCGTGTTTAACACAATAAGCTCTTTCGGATTATTAGAATTGTCGATTATAACATTTGCTTCCTCGTCCAATTTTTGATACATCGTTAACGCAATTATTGGTTCATCTTTGTTTGATTGACCATATTTATATAATCCAAGATATGACTTTCCGTCTTTTAAAAATACTCTTACCCATGTATTATCTTTGAAAATATCCATCCAAAAATCGTCATTAGTTGTGCGGTAAATATGTAATTTTAACAAAATATTATTGAATGCTGTTGAATGGCATAATTCACCTAAAATTACTCCTAATAACAAACCAATAATTGTAAGTAAAATAATACGCTGGTCTGGTAAAATAATGATCTTGGCTTTCTTCAAAATAAAATCAAATACAATACCAAGAATATAGCTTGCAGCAACGCTTTTGATAATTAAATTGTTAAAATTTTTATGATCTACAAAAGATACCCAATAATAAGTGGATAAAAAAATATATCCAGGAATTACAAAAGATAATATGTATGGTATATTATCTATAAGATCAATTATCCAATTTATACTTATCACCTCTGATTTTCATTATTGTTTTGAGATTCAGATTGTCTTACCGGAGGGGTAGTGTTTTCCGTTGTAGAATTCCTCTGATAACTTGAAATCTCAAAAACGGGATTATTTGTATTTTGGTTTCTTTTTGTTTTATCTTCTGTTCCCATATTTATTCTCCTTTTCTAAACTTATATTTATTATAACTCGGACTAGAATAGAAGAGTAGTCGGAACATGTGTTTTGTTTTTGTGTAAATTTTCTCATATCACTGGAACCAAACAGCATTAGAGATTTGCTGCTAGAAAATAATCCGAAGATTATATTGGTTACGGCACTCCAGATTTTGCCGGAAGTTTTAAAAGCATATATCTATGCCACACATGGTACTGACAGTCTATGTTAAGTCAGATTGCCAGTAACGTATTACTAAAACTTTTCTAAATCGCAATACGCACTATGCCTTAAAAGAAGAATAGCATTTATGGCAGTTATTCTCTCCGAGGATGGGTATGTCTCTGGGGATACTATCTGTTAATGACCTTCATTATATACGCCAAAAGAATTAACTCAGATATTGTCCTGCTCGTTGTCCTTTATATTCTTACTTAGATGTCTTAACATTTTCATATTAATATTCATATAAGAACAAATCATTTATTTGGGTTTCCCTACCTACTGTTATGGGCATGATTTGCAAAATAAGATTTCAAGCATTTACTCCTCTATGGGTCAAAACCATAATAAATATATGGAACTCACCATGCTCCGCCACTTGATATTACAATGCCATAATATTGTAAATCTTATGTCGGCTAGACTCATATATAATATAGGAATATTTTACTTATTTTATTATATATGTAACCCTGTGTTTTATAGGTTAATCTAAGTTTTTAAAAAATGCAAAAGCTCCTCCCCCAATTGAAAGCACTCCAAGTGGTGATACTGCTTTTACCAATCCGTCAAATCCTTTAACTAACTGATTAATTAGTTGAACTGCGGATGTAATTTGTCCTGCATCTGCAAAGTTTGAAATAAATTGTTGCCAAGAGTTAGAAAGTTGATTTAAGCTTCCTTTCCAGTTATTTGCCGACTTTTCTGCTTCAATAGCTGCACTACCTGATCCTTCAGAATAATCTTTTAGCATTTTGTCATAATCTTGCTGACCTGAAAGAATGGATGCGAGAACATTGGCATGATGTTTTTGACCGATATTATTTAAAATATCTGCTTTTTCGGTCGATCCATCTGGTAAAGCATTATATACATCAGACAATTCTTTTAGTAATTCGATAGGTGTTTTTAAATATTCTGAGTCACCCACCATTTTTGTCATTGAAATTCCAACATTATCTAAAGTGCTTACAACTTTATCGTTGGAAGTATTTGTTAAGTTGACAAATAAGGCTTTTAATGCGGTTCCAATTTCGTTCCCCGATTTTTTTGTTCTCGATACAGCTGTGCCGACCAAAGCGGATAATTCGTTTACAGAAACACCTGTTTGCGCCGCCATAGAACCTGCCTGAGTCGTAGCTTCTGCAAGATCTGTCATTGAAACACTGTTCCTGTTACTTATCATATTTTGCCCGTCAAGTACATCGTTCAATTTTTGAGCAGAGCCTGCATATTCATAAGCAGCATTAGTAGCCAGCAGATAACTATTAGCTGTATCAGCATTCATATCACCGGCAGCTTGTGCCAACACTGAGACATTTGCCATATCAACGCCCTGCTGTCCATAAAATCCGCTTCGACTCATTTCTGTAACACCTTGTAAATAATCGGTTACAGTTTTACCATAATTACTTGCATATCCATAAGCATCTTGCCCTAACTGTTTTAGAGAAGAAGATGATAAATCAGATGTTTTAGAAATTTCAGTAAGAATATCATCAACTTGTTTAAGTTGTTCAATTGATTGTGATATTGAGTCAATACCTCTTTCAATAACGCCGTATGTAGTTGCAAACTGTGCGATTTGCTTAAAACCCCTACCCAACTCATTGAGTACAGATCGACCGGTGACTCCTTCGGCTTCTGCACGAGCTTTGACAAGAGCGACTTGTTTATTTAAATCATTTAATTGCCATTTACTAGTCGCCTCTTGTTGTAATTTTGCTAGTTGTTGCAATTCCTGACGGTACGCTTTTGTAAGCTTTGTATTTTTTTCTACAAATGAAATAGTTTTTTGACTTGCAATCAGACCTTCATTATGTTTTAATAATCCGCTTTGTGAATTCGCTGCAATC
>ENA-OPSK01002525-OPSK01002525.1-human-gut-metagenome-genome-assembly--contig:-NODE-2525-length-10787-cov-3.589732_pt1 | contig 10787 bp, 8 predicted proteins | sample MGYA00241807_ERZ501905 | MGnify/ENA primary metagenome ERZ501905 (study PRJEB25962, sample SAMEA2042111) | human gut metagenome | biome: human gut; feature: human-associated habitat; material: faeces...
GCACAGGGAGAGCTTATTTCTACGGCGATGGTAAACTTCTACCTGCAGGAATGTGGCGTGAAGTCCGTGTTGCTTCCAGCTTTGGAATTCATGCGTACTGACAAGAACGCAGAGCCGGATCCTGTATATATTAAGGATAAATTGCGCGCACAGCTCGATCTCTATCCGGATACAGAAATCTACATTACGCAAGGTTTCATCTGCCGCAATGCTTACGGTGAGATAGACAATCTGCAACGTGGTGGTAGTGACTACACTGCTTCTTTGATTGGAGCCGCAGTAAACGCTTCTGAAATCCAGATTTGGACAGATATCGACGGTATGCACAATAACGACCCGCGTATTGTTGACAAGACCGCTCCGGTTCGTCAGCTTCACTTCGAAGAAGCAGCCGAGTTGGCTTACTTCGGTGCAAAAATCCTGCACCCTACCTGCATCCAGCCTGCTAAATATGCCAATATCCCTGTTCGTCTGTTGAACACAATGGATCCGGAAGCTCCGGGCACACTGATTTCCAACGACACGGAAAAAGGTAAAATCAAGGCAGTAGCCGCAAAAGAAAACATTACTGCGATCAAGATCAAATCCAGCCGTATGTTATTGGCTCACGGTTTCCTGCGTAAGGTATTCGAAATCTTCGAAAGCTATCAGACGTCTATCGACATGATCTGTACTTCAGAGGTAGGTGTATCTGTAACAATCGATAACACGAAGCATCTTAACGAGATTCTGGATGACTTGAAGAAATACGGAACAGTAACCGTTGATAAAGAGATGTGTATCATCTGCGTTGTAGGTGACCTTGAATGGGAAAATGTCGGTTTTGAAGCGAAAGCTCTTGATGCGATGCGGAATATACCGGTGCGAATGATCTCGTTCGGAGGAAGTAACTACAATATTTCCTTCCTCATTCGGGAGTGCGATAAGAAAGTAGCTTTACAGTCGTTGAGTGATATGCTTTTCAACGACAAATAAATCCACAAATAACACGAGCGCTTTTACCGAACTGATAAAAGCGCTCTTTTTTAACCAACTAAACAAGTTTTTCGAATTATGAAGGGAATATTTCCAATCGATAAATTCCGCACTTTGCAGACACCTTTCTATTATTACGATACCAAAGTGCTGCGTGATACATTGTCGGCTATTAACCAGGAGGTTGCCAAATATCCTAATTATTCAGTGCATTACGCTGTTAAAGCCAATGCCAACCCGAAAGTACTTACCATTATCCGTGAGAGCGGAATGGGAGCCGATTGTGTGAGCGGCGGAGAAATCCGTGCCGCTATCCGTGCCGGATTCCCTGCCGCTAAAGTTGTTTTCGCAGGAGTCGGCAAAGCAGATTGGGAAATCAATCTCGGACTGGAGTATGGCATCTTCTGTTTCAATGTCGAGTCTATCCCCGAACTGGAAGTAATCAATGAATTGGCTGCTGCTCAAAATAAGATTGCTAATGTTGCTTTCCGTATCAATCCCGATGTCGGCGCACATACACATGCCAATATAACTACCGGTTTGGCAGAAAACAAATTCGGTATCAGTATGCAGGACATGGACAAGGTGATAGACGTAGCACAAGAGATGAAAAACGTAAAGTTTATCGGTCTTCACTTCCACATTGGCTCGCAGATTCTGGATATGGGTGATTTTGTAGCCCTCTGCAATCGTGTCAATGAGTTGCAGGACAAACTGGAAGCACGAAGAATCCTGGTAGAACATATCAACGTAGGTGGTGGTTTGGGTATTGATTACGGACACCCCAACCGTCAGGCTATCCCGAATTTCAAGGATTACTTTGCTACCTATGCCGGACAATTGAAATTGCGTCCTTATCAGACATTGCATTTTGAACTGGGACGTGCAGTGGTAGGTCAGTGTGGTTCTTTGATATCCAAAGTCCTCTATGTAAAACAAGGAACACGGAAGAAATTTGCCATCCTTGATGCAGGTATGACCGACCTGATCCGTCCGGCTTTGTATCAGGCATTCCATAAAATGGAAAATATAACTTCCGAAGAACCGTTGGAAGCCTACGATGTAGTAGGACCGATCTGTGAATCGTCAGACGTTTTCGGAAAAGCGATTGACTTGAACAAAGTGAAGCGTGGTGACTTGATCGCCCTTCGTTCTGCCGGTGCGTACGGTGAAATAATGGCTTCCGGATATAACTGTCGTGAACTGCCGAAAGGATATACTTCCGACGAATTGGTGTAAGTAAAAAATGAACTGCTATAATCAAAATGTGAATGTAGTTTAAAAATATAGGGTGCATGGAACAATTTTAACTGAAAGCGTGTTATTTTTGTAATGAGTTCAAAAAGAAACTACATTAACAACTTAATAAAAAAATACGATTATGATTTCAGAAAAATTACAGAATGCAATTAACGAACAGATTACTGCTGAAATGTGGTCTGCTAACCTGTATTTAGCAATGTCTTTCTATTTTGAGAAAGAAGGTTTCAGTGGTTTTGCTCATTGGATGAAAAAACAATCCCAAGAAGAAATGGGACATGCTTATGCAATGGCAGATTATATCATCAAACGTGGAGGAACTGCTAAAGTGGATAAAATAGATGTTGTTCCTAACGGATGGGGTACACCTCTCGAAGTATTCGAACACGTTTACAAACATGAATGTCATGTTTCTCAATTGGTGGACAAGCTGGTAGACGTAGCAGCTGCTGAAAAGGATAAAGCAACACAGGATTTCTTGTGGGGATTTGTTCGTGAACAGGTAGAAGAAGAAGCTACAGCGCAAGGCATTGTTGATAAAATCAAGAAAGCCGGTGATACCGGAATTTTCTTTGTAGATTCACAATTGGGACAGCGTTAATGATGCTACTCTGAAAAAATAGTTCTTTATATAGAAAGAAGCTACTCGAAATTTCTTCAAGTAGCTTCTTTTTTTTCACTTATTTGGCTCGTATCTGGAAATAAACTACCTTTGTATTAAGAGTCAGAGAGAAATTAATCCCGATTATTATAAATGAATGGTGTGAACAGAGGAATTTTTAGATTGCTCCCTATATTTTTATTGCTCTTTTTGGGGGTGAGCAGTTGTTCTCAAAAAGAGGAACGGCGTATTTTAGTTATCCACTCTTATGAGGAGACTTACGCGGCTTATCCGGAATTTAACCGGATGATAGCGGAGCAATTTGAGAAAGAGAAAATAGATGCTGATATCCGTACCGTTTATTTAGATTGCGAGTCCTACTGGGAAGAACCGGAGTTGGAACGAATGCGTTTTCTGGTTGATTCCGTTTCGAAAGACTGGCGGCCGGAAGTGATTCTGGTGAATGAAGATCAGGCTACCTATTCATTGATGAAATGTGGGGTTCAGTTGGGCAAAGAAGTACCTGTGGTTTTTGGTGGTGTCAATTACCCGAATTGGGGATTGCTGAAACGCCATCCTAATGTGACGGGTTTCCATGATAAGATTGCCTTTAATGAAAATGTCAGTGTGGCAAAAGAACTTTTCGGTGAACACGTCCGGTTGTTTACCATGCTCGATACTACTTATATCGATAAACAAATCAGAAGAGATGCAAAGGAACAGTTTAAAGGTCATAAAGTGACCGGATTCATCGATAATCCCGAACTTTCTCTTGAAGAACAGATACGTTTGACGCAGGAGGAAGGTTATACTCGCTTCATGGCTATTCCTTTGCGTAATGCCAGAAATCATTCGGATGCTACCTTTATGTGGGTGTTGAACAGAAGCTACCGCGATCAATGCTATATTCAGCTGAAACGGGATTATACTACCATTAATATTGGAAGCATTTGTGGCAGTCCCAGCTTGACAGCTATCAATGAAGCCTTCGGGTTTGGTGAGAAGTTGTTGGGTGGATACATCACCTCGTTGCCTATTCAGGTGGAAGAAGAGGTGAAAGCAGCCGTTCGTATATTACACGGTGTGAGTCCGGCGGACATGCCTATTGTTGAAAGCCGGAAAGAGTATGTTGTTGATTGGAATACAATGACGCAAATAGGTTTGAGTAAGGAAAGTATTCCTGCTAAATATCGTATTATCAATATTCCGTTTAGTGATAAATACCCTTTGTTGTGGGGAATTTCAGTCGCATCGTTCATTCTTATACTAATTATTCTTTTCGCTTCTCTTTGGTGGCTATACCTTCGGGAACAGATGAGGAAAAAGCAGGCTCTTATAGCATTGGCTGATGAAAAAGAAACATTGTCATTAGCCATTGAGGGTGGAATGACGTATGCCTGGAGATTGGATAACGGTTGTTTTGTTTTTGAAGATGCATTCTGGGCGTCGCAAGGGTTAAATCCCAGACAACTTTCGTTTAAGGAATTCATGAGCTTTATCCATCCCGACCATTGGGAAGGAGTGAAGTTCAACTGGCGAAATCTGAAAAGTGCTCATAAAAAGATTGTGCAGGAGCTTTGTAACTTCGACGGCAAAGGCTATCAGTGGTGGGAGTTCCGTTATACCACCAAACAGCTACCCGGAGGCGAATATAAAACCGCAGGTTTGTTGCTTAATATACAGGATATAAAAGATCGTGAAGAAGAATTGGAAGCAGCACGCTTATTGGCTGAAAAGGCGGAATTGAAACAATCATTTCTCGCAAATATGAGCCATGAGATAGGTACTCCGCTTAATTCAATCGTTGGCTTTGCCAATATACTGGCATTGGAAGATGGATTGAGTTCCGTAGAACGCGAAGAGTATATCAGTACTATTAACAAGAACAGCGAGTTATTACTCAAACTGATTAATGATATCTTGGAACTTTCCCGTATCGAATCAGGATATATGTCTTTCTCATTCAAGAGATGCAAGGTGAGAGAGTTGATTGACGATATCTATATGACACATCAGGTTCTGATTGCTTCACATTTGGAATTCCTGAAAGAAATGGATGATACACCTTTGGAAATCAATGTGGACAGAGAGCGCTTGATACAAGTTCTGACAAACTTTCTGAATAACGCCTGCAAGTTTACGGAAACCGGATATATCAAATTAGGATATAGTTATCTGCCGGATGAAGGCAAAGTGCAGATTTATGTAGAAGATACCGGAAGAGGGATTCCGCGAGAAGAACAACGGATGATTTTCAGCCGTTTCTACAAACAAAACGAATTTTCGCAGGGAGCAGGATTGGGACTTTCTATTTGTCAGGTGATTATAGAGAAGCTGGGTGGAAAGATCGAACTCAAGTCCGAAGTAGGCAAGGGAAGCCGTTTTACGGTTATTCTTCCTTGCCGGGTGGTATCTTGATAATGATAGACTTTAACGGGAATACGAACAATCTTATTTCTTGTTTTTTCCTTTCTCCATCGTTCCCAGGTAAATCTCCAGTGAACGGGTGGAAATCTGTATTTCGCGGAAAGATACGCCTAAAGAAGCTATCAGCAGAATCAATGCCAATCCGAATACATAAGCAGAGAATAATTGAAGCCCGATATAAATAAGGAACATGCTGACTACACAGAAAAAAAGGCTTGCAATACCTAGTCCTTGCATCCTACGGGTCAGGTTTAACCGTTTCCGTAGATTCTCGATTTGCGCTTCAGTGATATCCGAAGGGTTTTCCATGTAGCGGTCACGCAGTTGGCGCACAAGTTGGGCATACGATAAGAAACGGTTGGTATAAGCCAGCAATATCAATGAAACTGCCGAGAAAAGTAGGGCAGGAGTAGTGAGAGTCAATTCTTCCATAATCTTTTTTTTATAGTCAAGTAGCGGTTCAAAATTCATTTTATAAAAGAGAATTTTTTGGCACGGGTTACACGGATTTCACGGTTTTAGAAATATGCTTGCATAAAGCAGCAGCGTAATCTGTGTAATCCGTGCCTAAAAATGGATGCTGCAAGTAAACCTTGCCCTGGAGTTATTCCGTTTTCAGCACATTAAGCTCTTTGCCTACCTTGATAAAGGCAGCGATGCACTTGTCAAGATGTGCTTTCTCGTGCCCTGCAGAGATTTGCACACGGATGCGTGCCTGATCTTTCGGCACTACCGGATAATAGAAACCTGTCACATAGATGCCTTCCTCCTGCATACGTGCAGCGTAAATCTGGGACAACTTCGCATCATACAACATAACGGCACAGATAGCGCTTTGTGTCGGTTTGATATCAAATCCGGCAGCCGTCATCTTATCGCGGAAGTAGTTTACATTCTCAACAAGTTTATCATGTAATGCATTGCCCTCTTTCAGCATCTTGAAAACTTCAAGGCTGGCACCAATGATGCCCGGAGCCAAAGAATTCGAGAACAGATACGGGCGGCTGCGTTGACGAAGCAAATCGATAATCTCTTTACGACCGGTGGTGAAACCTCCCAGTGCACCGCCAAAAGCCTTACCTAATGTTCCGGTATAAATATCTACCCGTCCATGAGTCTTATACAACTCGCTTACTCCATGCCCTGTGGCACCTACCACACCGGCAGAGTGTGACTCGTCCACCATTACCAGTGCATCGTATTTCTCGGCAAGATCGCAAATCTGATCCATCGGAGCTACATTGCCGTCCATAGAGAACACACCGTCCGTCACAACAATACGGAAACGTTGTGCCTGCGCTTCTTGCAGACATCTTTCCAAGTCCTTCATGTCAGCGTTGGCATAACGGTAGCGCTTTGCCTTGCAAAGACGTACTCCGTCAATGATAGAAGCATGGTTCAGAGAATCCGAGATGATGGCATCCTCTTCAGAGAAAAGCGGTTCGAATACACCGCCGTTAGCATCGAAGCAAGCGGCGTACAAGATCGTGTCTTCCGTCTGGAAATATTCCGAGATGGCAGCTTCCAGTTCTTTGTGTATATCTTGCGTTCCACAAATGAAGCGGACGGACGACATTCCGTAGCCACGGTTATTCATCATTTCCTGCGAAGCCTTAATCAATCGCGGGTGATTGGATAATCCTAAGTAATTATTTGCACAGAAGTTCAGCACTTCCTTACCTTTTACAGTGATGGCAGCTTGCTGCGCACTTTCAATCAGTCGTTCTTCTTTATAAAGTCCGGCTTCCTTGATTTCAGCCAATGTTTGGCAGAGATATTCTTGCATTTTACCGTACATAGTGTTTGGGTGATTAAGTTATATTGCAAAGGACACAATTTTTCTTGGAATAACAATGTCTTTTTGATTAAAATCTGAAAAAAAAGTGCTTACTTTGCGCACTATTTAAGCTTGATATTCTAAGTCAGAAGAAAAAATGGAACACATTTTGATTATTGGAGCTACCGGACAGATAGGGTCGGAGCTAACGATGGAGCTACGTAAACGTTACGGAAATGCAAATGTAGTAGCAGGTTATATTCCGGGTGCAGAACCTAAAGGGGAATTAAAGGAGTCCGGACCGTCGGCAATTGCTGATGTAACGGATGGAGAAGCGATCGCATCTGTGGTAAAAGAGTATCACATCGATACAATTTATAATTTGGCTGCTCTGCTGTCCGTAGTTGCCGAGTCGAAGCCCAAGCTGGCCTGGAAAATAGGTATCGATGGATTATGGAATGTATTGGAAGTGGCACGCGAACAAGGATGTGCAGTGTTTACTCCGAGTTCTATCGGTTCGTTTGGCGCTAGTACGCCTCATACGAAAACACCGCAGGACACTATTCAGCGTCCGCGCACCATGTATGGAGTCACCAAGGTAACGACCGAGCTGCTAAGTGACTACTATTTTAATAAATATGGTGTTGATACCCGTGCTGTCCGTTTTCCGGGCATTATTTCGAATGTGACCCCTCCGGGAGGAGGTACGACCGATTATGCTGTCGATATTTATTACTCGGCGGTGAAAGGAGAAAAATTTGTGTGCCCCATTAAGCAAGGCACTTTGATGGATATGATGTACATGCCGGATGCGCTGAACGCAGCAATTACGCTGATGGAAGCTGATCCGACAAAATTGATACACCGCAATGCTTTCAATATCGCCTCGATGAGTTTCGACCCGGAGACGATTTATCAGGCTATCAGGAAGCATGTGCCGCAGTTTGAGATGATCTATGATATAGATCCTTTGAAACAGCGCATTGCCGATAGCTGGCCCGATAGTCTGGATGACACCTGCGCTCGTGAAGAGTGGGGCTGGAAGCCGGCCTACGATTTGGAAAGCATGACGGTAGATATGCTTGAAAAGTTAAGAGAGAAACTAAAATAATGAAAAAACTAATTGTAGGGGTCATGTTGCTCGGTATACTGGGTGCTTGTGGAAACAAGAAAACAAACATTGACCCCTTCGCATCTATCACAAAAGAAGTGGATTCTATCCGGCGGGTAGCCGATTCTATTCACTGTGATGAATCGCCGGAAGATCCGCAACCTATACAGGCAGATGAATCTTTCGATGATTTTATCTACAATTTTGCTTCCGATGACGTGTTGCAGCGTCAGCGTGTGAAATTTCCGTTGCCTTACTACAATGGAGATAAAAAAACGAATATCGAGGAGCATAACTGGAAGCATGATGACTTGTTTACCAAACAGCATTATTATACGCTTCTATTTGATAGAGAAGAAGATATGGATTTAGTGGGAGATACCTCCCTCACTTCCGTACAGGTAGAATGGGTGTTTGTGAAAACACGAATGGTAAAGAAATACTATTTTGAGCGTATCAAAGGTGCATGGATGCTGGAGGCAATTAATCTGCGTCCCATTAAGCAAAATGATAATGAAAATTTCGTGGAGTTTTTCGGACACTTTGCCGCAGATAGTCTTTTTCAGAGTAAGCGTGTGTGTGAGCCTCTGGCTTTTGTAACCACCGATCCGGACGATGATTTCTCTATTCTGGAGACCACCCTCGATCTTAATCAGTGGTTCGCTTTTAAACCGGGACTTCCTGCCGATCGTCTTTCTAATATCAATTACGGGCAGCGGAATGACGATGATTCGCCAACGAAGATTCTGGCGTTGAAAGGTATCGGTAATGGTTTTTCTAATATCCTCTATTTCCGTCGCAAAGCCGGAGAATGGGAATTGTATAAGTTTGAAGATACAAGCATTTGATGCAGGTAGTAATACGCTACAAGAAATAGCCTTGCTGTTAATGATATAACAGTATTTGCCGGCTTATAACGAATAATGATATAACTTATAATTAAAAATATATGTATTCTCTTTTACCCTACAATACATTCGGCATTGATGTCAGTGCCGCTCGTTTTTTAGAGTACACTTCGGTTGAAGAACTGAAGAAGCTGATTGTGCAAGGTGCCGTTACGACACCTTTTTTGCATATTGGTGGTGGCAGTAACCTGTTGTTTACCAAAGATTACGACGGGTTGATACTCCATTCCCGCATTGAAGGAATCGAAGTGACGGAAGAAGATGACCACTCTGTATCAGTGCGAGTGGGAGCAGGGGTGGTATGGGATGACTTTGTAGCCTATTGTGTAGAGCATGGATGGTATGGAGCGGAGAACCTGTCGCTGATTCCCGGTGAGGTGGGGGCAAGTGCAGTACAGAATATCGGAGCCTATGGCGTTGAGGTAAAAGATCTGATAACGGCTGTGGAAACGGTGAACATTCAAGCTGAAGAACGCGTTTATTCAGTTGGTGAATGTGGATATACCTATCGCAACAGTATCTTTAAGTATCCGGAAAACAAAGCGACCTTTGTCACTTATGTTCGTTTCCGATTGAGTAAAGAAGAGCATTATACATTAGACTATGGCACCATTCGTCAGGAGCTTGAAAAATATCCGGCGTTGACACTTTCTGTTGTCCGGAAAGTGATTATTGCTATTCGCGAGAGCAAGCTGCCCGATCCGAAAGTGATGGGTAATGCCGGCAGTTTCTTTATGAACCCCATTGTGCCGAAAGAAAAACTGGAAGCCTTGCAACAGGAATATCCCCGCATACCCTACTATGAGCTGGCCGACGGCCGCGTAAAAATTCCGGCAGGGTGGATGATTGACCAATGTGGTTGGAAAGGAAAAGCCTTGGGGCCGGCTGCTGTGCATGATAAACAAGCACTGGTGCTGGTGAACCGTGGTGGAGCAAAAGGTAGTGATATTATTGCGCTTTCAGATGCGGTCCGAGCCTCTGTCCGTGAGAAGTTCGGTATTGATATTCATCCGGAAGTCAACTTTATAAATTGAGAATAAACAAGTGAAAGTAAGAATTATAGGAAGTGGAACATCGACGGGAGTACCTCAAATCGGCTGTACATGTCCGGTTTGTACTTCTTCCGATCCGAAAGATAATCGATTGCGTGCATCTGCTATTGTGGAGACAGATGACGCGCGGATTCTGATAGATTGTGGTCCCGATTTCCGGACACAGGTATTACATCTCCCTTTTGAGAGGATAGATGGTGTACTCATTACGCACGAACATTATGACCATGTAGGCGGACTGGACGATTTACGTCCGTTTTGTCGGTTCGGTTCCGTGCCTATTTATGCGGAAGATTATGTAGCGCAGGGATTGCGTTTGCGTATGCCCTATTGCTTTGTCGACCATCGTTATCCGGGTGTTCCCGATATTCCTTTACAAGTAATTTCGGTGGGGCAATCCTTTTCTATAAATCATACGGAAGTGCTTCCTCTGCGTGTGATGCATGGCCGACTGCCGATTCTGGGGTATCGTATCGGGCAGTTGGGGTATATCACTGATATGTTGACCATGCCCGAAGAATCCTATGAACAATTGGCAGGCGTGGATGTTCTGATTGTGAATGCACTCCGCATAGCCCCGCATCCTACACATCAGAATCTGGAGGCGGCTTTGGCGGTTGCGCGGCGCATTCAGGCAAAGAAGACATACTTTATACACATGAGTCATGATATGGGC